>ERZ1026856.175-NODE-175-length-45761-cov-5.404411_pt1 | contig 45761 bp, 39 predicted proteins | sample MGYA00380158_ERZ1026856 | MGnify/ENA primary metagenome ERZ1026856 (study PRJEB33269, sample SAMEA4719794) | human gut metagenome | biome: human-associated habitat; feature: organic feature; material: feces | place: Cameroon | collected 2013-10 ... | reverse complement strand
CAAAAGGACCCGGAATGAATCTTCATTCCGGGTCCAACATTAGGGGCTCAGTTCATTTTTCGGGGTCGCTTTTTTGCGTTTATGCACCGTTTACCTAGTTTCTTTTCCGCTTAGTTAAATAGAACCACTCTCGAAACAATTCTGTAACGGATCGGTATACTAAAAAGTTGCGGTTTTAGAACATCTGCACGTTCAGAGCTGCATCCTATCCCCAATCCTCCCATTCAAGGAGACATCTATGAAAAAAATTGCAGAAGCATGGTCGAGCCTGAGCCTTATCAAGCGCATTATCATCGGCCTTGTTATCGGCGCTTTGCTTGGTGCCTTTGGCCCTAAAGATCTCGCCGTTATCGAAATGCTTGGCACCTTGTTCGTTAGCGCTTTGAAGGCAGTCGCACCGTTCTTGGTATTCTTCCTGGTTATCAATGCCTTGTGCCACACAAAGCTTCCTAAATCCATGAAGACTATCGTGGTGCTGTACGTGGTAAGCACCCTTGCCGCCGCCTTCACCGCTGTGGCAATCAGCTATGCATTCCCCGTTGAGCTCACCCTTTCGGGCGTTGAGGCTGCAGACAAGGCAGCACCTACCGAAATCGCCGAGGTACTTACCACCCTCATCGGCAACATGGTAGTTAACCCCGTTGATGCGCTGGTCAATGCAAACTACATTGGCATCCTGGTTTGGGCTGTTCTTCTGGGTATCGCAATGCGCTACACCACCGAACCCACCAAAGATTTCTTTGCGAATATGTCGCACGTTATCTCTATCGTAGTTCGCTGGATCATCACCTGCGCTCCGTTTGGCATCATGGGCCTTATCTACACCTCTGTTTCTCAGAACGGCCCTGAGATCTTCATCGAATATGGTCAGCTGCTCCTTGTTCTTTTGGGCGCCATGTTCTTCATCTGCCTTGTTGTGAACCCGCTGCTGGTGTTCATCAACATTCGCAAGAACCCCTACCCTATCGTTTTCCGTTGCATCAAAGACTCCGGCATGTATGCCTTCTTCACCCGCAGCTCTGCCGCTAACATCCCCGTAAACATGGAGCTGTGCAAGCGTCTTGGTATTCGCAAAGACACCTACTCTGTCTCCATTCCGCTGGGCGCAACGATCAACATGGCTGGCGCTGCTATTACCATTACTGTAATGGCTATGGCTGCTGCGCATACCATGGGCATTGCTATCAACCCTGTTACCGCTGGCATCCTCTGCGTTCTGGCTGCAGTGAGCGCCTGCGGTGCTTCCGGTGTTGCCGGCGGTTCCCTGCTCCTTATTCCGCTGTGCTGCTCCTTGTTCGGCATCAGCAACGATATTGCCATGCAGGTTGTAGGCGTTGGCTTTGTCATCGGCGTTATCCAGGACTCCGTTGAAACTGCCCTTAACTCCCTTTCTGACGCGCTGTTCACCGCAACTGCCGACTACAAGGAACGCCGTGAAGCTGGCGTACCCTTCCAGGTTGGCAAAGACGCAGACGAATGGAAGCCCTCTACCGCTGAATAGTCTCCTGCTTGCTAACAATTGGCCCAACACACAAAACGGGTGCTCGATACTCTCGAGCACCCGTTTTTTATTTCTGCAAAGCAGGGATAGAGCAAGGCTTGTCGGACCCTCTACGCGCTCCTCGCCGAAAGGCAACGATTGAAAGCGTATACGGAAAGCCCATAACCGATAGGTAGGTAGAGAGCTAACAGTCTAGTTCCCTTCCGTCATGGAGAACCTGCATCATGTCTCGCGTTAACGAATAGTCTTCATCGCAAGGAAGCTTATCTCTGTCTATCCACTCGGCACTCTCCAATTCATGGTCGTCGAGCTTGATACAATTCGAACCATCAAGCTCGCAAAAGAAGCCAAAGAGCAGCGATGAAGAAGGAGGCCATGGCTGACTTTTGTAGTAGCGAAGATTCTTCACCCTAAGTCCCACTTCCTCCATTACTTCTCGGTGAACAGTTTCTTCGACGGTTTCTCCCATCTCGCAGAACCCGGCAATAAGGGCATAGCGCTTGTATTCACGGTTCGCATAACGGGACACAAGAATCTTGTTACGCTGCGTGTCAACAATACCCACGATTACCGCTGGAAAGAGCTTGGGGAATTCCATGGCACCACATTGAGGGCATCGCACCATGCGCTCCACCATGTCGTGCACCAATGGAGTTCCGCAACGGCCACAGAATCTACGCGTTGCATACCAGGTGTCGTATTCGTAACCTACTAACCCAGCAAATGCCCTATGCTTCGGACCGAATTGCTTGAGCTGGGAAATCGGCATAAATTGCCATTTAACCTGGGCACATGAATCGTCGGCGCGCACGGAACAACCGCCTTCGATCAATTCATCAAGAACGCTGCAATCTGTCTCGCAACGAAAGTATCCCGTATCCCCAACCGTGAATAGGAAAACCGCCTCAGGTGTCATTCCGTCAGCTCGCTGAATTACTTCCGCAGAATCGGAAGCCACTGCGCCGATGCCGCTAAGCATCTCAAACGTCGGAAAGCGCAACGTGCCTTCCCTGGCGTCCTCTGAAGCGTTCTGAGGGGCAGTATCGATCGAAACAAGAACGGTGGAGCCTCGGTACACGAGAACCCTGTCAGTAGGCTCTGGATTGATCCATGCAAAATCATTGCAAAAAGAATAAGGCGCTATATCCTGCAGCATTGGTACCTCCTAGGCGTACCAGCTAAGCGTACACCCTTACCCCTAAGATGGTGAAAAAGAAAAGCCCCGGAATGCAACAGCAATTCCAGGGCAAAAAAGAACCGCTCCGAAGAGCGGTTCTCTGCTAGACAACCTATGCCTGAGCGAAGATCTCGATCTGGTCGCCTTCAGCAACCGTAACCATGGCCTTCTTCCAGGTGCGGGTCTTACCAAGCTGATAGCGAACACGCTTCGGCTTAGCCTTAACGTTAATGGTGTTAACCTTAACGACCTTTACATCGAAGATAGCCTCGATTGCCTGAGCAATCTCGATCTTGTTAGCAGACTTTGCTACCTCGAAGGTATAGACATTGTTTTCCATGCCTTCATAAGAGTGCTCCGAAATGATCGGGCGAATGATTACCTCGCGGGGATCCTTCATTATGCAAGCACCTCCTCGATGCGGGTCAGGGCAGCGTCGGTAAGAACGAGTGCCTTGTTATCGATGAAGTCGAGCGTGTTGAGCTCGGAAACGCCGATCACGCGAACCTTGGAGAGGTTGCGGAAAGACAGGAAGGTGTTCACGTCGTCATCGGGAACGATGATGGTAACGCGACCTTCAAGACCGAGGTTCTTCAGCACTTCGGCAGCCTGCTTGGTAGAAGGCTTTTCGAAGGAAAGCTGGTCAACAACAACGATCTCGCCGTCAGCAAGCTTGGCGGAAAGCGCAGAGCGCATAGCCAGCTTTACAACCTTCGCAGGTACCTTGAAGGCGTAAGAGCGAGGATGAGGACCGAATACGGTGCCGCCGCCTGCCCATTGAGGAGCACGGATCGTACCCTGACGAGCACGGCCGGTACCCTTCTGGCGCCAAGGCTTCTTGCCGCCGCCACGAACCTGACCGCGAGTCAGCGTATCGTGGGTTCCCTGGCGCCTTGCAGCGCGCTGGGAGCGAACCACTTCGTGCATTACGTGCACGTTAGGCTCAATCTCGAAGACTGCTGCGGAAAGCTCGGCGTCTTTAACCTTCTTGCCGCTCGCGTCCTTCATTTCAATAGTTGCCATAATCTATAAACTCCTTCGCACCGTTCTTACGCCATGCGAATGCGAACAACGCCATTCTTGCCGCCGGGAACTGCACCCTTGAGCATGATGAGGTTCGCCTCTTCGTCAACGCGGATTACTTCAAGGTTCTTGGTCGTAACGGTATCGCAGCCCATGTGACCCGGAAGGCGAACGCCCTTGAACACACGGGAAGGATATGCGCACTGGCCAACGGAACCGGGAGCACGATGGAAGTGTGCACCGTGTCCGCCAGGGCCGCCTGCGAAGTTGTAACGACGCATAACACCTGCGAAGCCCTTACCCTTAGAAGTACCGGTAACGTCTACCTTCTTTACCTCTGCGAAAGCAGCAACGGTAACTTCTTCGCCGATGGCATGCTCGGAAGCATCCTCTACGCGAACCTCGCGAAGATGGCGAACGGGCTCAACACCCTGCTTGGCGAAATGGCCAGCCATGGGCTTGTTGACCTTCTTTTCCTTGATGGTGCCGAAGCCGAGCTGAACAGCTTCGTAGCCATCGGTAGCGGTGGTCTTAACCTGACATACCTTGTTGGGGTCTGCCTTGATAACCGTAACGGGCGTAACCTGGCCGTCTTCGTCGAAGAGCTGGGTCATGCCGATCTTGGTACCGTAGATAGCGTTAATCATTCAGTATCACACTCCCCTACAGCTTGATCTCGATGTCAACGCCAGCAGGAAGATCGAGACGCATCAAGGAATCAACCGTAGAAGGGGTCGGATCCAGGATGTCGATCAGGCGCTTATGAGTGCGCATTTCAAACTGCTCGCGAGAGTCCTTGTTTACGTGCGGACCCTTAACTACGCAATACAGGTTGCGCTCGGTCGGCAGCGGAATAGGACCGGAAACCTTAGCACCCGTCTTCTGAGCGGTGTCTACGATGAGCTTGGTGGACTGATCCACGATCTCATGATCGTAACCCTTCAAGCGGATGCGGATATTCTCTTTAGCCACTTTAACCTCCATAGTGAGCGGTGGGAAAGCTTAGAGCCCTAGGGCCTAAGCGTTGCCACCAGCCTTGCTGATAATCTCTTCTGCCACGTTCTTGGGCACGGGCGCATAGGTGTCGAACTGCATGGTGTACGTAGCGCGACCCTGGGTGCCACTGCGCAGATCGGTTGCATAACCGAACATCTGGCCCAGCGGAACCTTAGCGGAGATGCAAACTGCGTTGCCACGCTGCTCCTGGCCCTGGATGAGACCACGACGGCTGGGGATATCGCCCATAACGAAGCCGGTGTACTCTTCAGGAGTCTCAACCTCTACAGCCATAACAGGCTCGAGGATCACAGGATCGGACTTCTTCAACGCGTCCTTGATTGCCATAGAGCCGGCAACCTTAAATGCAGCCTCAGAAGAGTCAACATCATGGTAAGAACCGTCGATGAGCTCAACCTTGATGTCCTCAACAGGATAACCAGCCAGAACGCCGGAGTTGAGTGCTTCCTGAATACCCTTGTCGATAGCGGGGATGTATTCCTTGGGAACTACGCCGCCAACGATCTTGTTCTCGAACGTGTAGCCTTCACCGGGCTCCTGCGGGTACATGTTGATGATGGCATGACCATACTGACCACGACCACCGGACTGACGGACGAACTTGCCCTCAGCACCGAGTACCTCATGACCAGGACGCTCGCGGTATGCAACCTGGGGCTTACCAACGTTAGCCTCAACCTTAAACTCGCGAAGCAGGCGGTCGATGATGATCTCCAAATGGAGTTCGCCCATGCCAGCGATGATGGTCTGGCCGGTTTCATGGTTGGTGGAAACGCGGAACGTCGGGTCTTCCTCGGCGAGCTTCTGCAGAGCGATGCTCATCTTATCCTGCTCAGCCTTGGTCTTAGGCTCAACAGCAATGTCGATAACAGGATCAGCGAACTGCATGGACTCGAGGATGATAGGAGCATCTTCGGCGCAGAGCGTGTCACCGGTGGTGGTGTTCTTCAGACCAACAACGGCAACGATGTCGCCAGCGGAGCAAACGTCGATGTCAACACGGTTGTTGGAGTGCATCTGCAGAAGACGGCCGATGCGTTCCTTCTTGTCCTTGGAAGCGTTCAGCACGTAGGAGCCGGACTCGAGAGTGCCGGAGTATACGCGCAGGTAGGTGAGCTTGCCAACGAACGGGTCGGTCATGATCTTGAATGCCAGGGAAGCAAACGGTGCCTTCGGGTCGGAAGGACGCTCGTCTTCTTCGCCGGTTTCGGGGTTCGTGCCCTTGATGGCGGGAACGTCTACCGGAGAAGGCATGTAGTCAACAACAGCGTCGAGCAGTTCCTGAACGCCCTTGTTCTTGTAAGCGGAGCCTACGAACACGGGGTTGAGCTTGCACTCGCAAACGCCCTTGCGGATAGCAGCCTTGAGTTCCTCAACGGAAACTTCCTCTTCCATGAGGACCTTTTCCATCAGATCGTCGTCGCAGTCTGCAGCTGCTTCGAGAAGTTCCTGATGATAGAGCTCTGCATCTTCCTTGAACTCAGCAGGAATCTCGTCCATGGGCTCGGGGTAGGTCATGCCCTTGTCGTCGGCCTTGAAGTCCCATGCGGTCATGGTAACCAGGTCGATTACGCCCCAGAAGTTGTCCTCAGCGCCCATGGGCATCTGAGCAGCAACAGCAGGTGCGTCAAGACGATCGCGCATGGTCTGAATTGCATGGAAGAAGTCAGCGCCAACACGGTCGTACTTGTTGATGAATGCGATGCGGGGTACACCGTAGCGCTCAGCCTGACGCCATACGGTTTCGGACTGAGGCTGTACGCCAGCAACTGCGTCGAATACAGCCACAGAGCCGTCGAGTACGCGCAGGGAGCGCTCTACCTCAGCGGTGAAGTCTACGTGGCCGGGGGTGTCGATGATCTGGAAGCGGTATTCCTGACCATCCTTCTTCCAGAAGCAGGTGGTAGCTGCAGCGGTAATGGTTACGCCGCGCTCCTGCTCCTGAACCATCCAGTCCATGGTAGCTGCGCCATCATGAACCTCACCGATCTTGTGCGTTTTGCCCGTGTAGTACAGGATGCGCTCGGTAGTGGTGGTTTTGCCGGCATCGATGTGGGCCATGATGCCGATGTTGCGGGTATGCTCCAGAGAAGTCTTAGCCATTGTTCCTTCCCCTACCAACGATAGTGCGAGAATGCACGGTTGGATTCTGCCATCTTGTAGAGGTCTTCACGCTTCTTGATGGATGCACCGGTGTTTTCGGCTGCGTCCATGATTTCGCCTGCGAGACGCTCCTTCATGGTGTTTTCCTTGCGCTTGCGGGAGAAGTCAACCATCCAGCGGATAGCGAGGGTGGTTGCGCGGCGGGAGTTAACCTCCATAGGTACCTGGTAGGTAGCGCCACCAACACGCTTGGGCTTAACCTCGAGCGTGGGGCGGATGTTGTCCATTGCCTTCTTGAATACGGTCAGGGCGTCCTGGCCGGTCTTCTCTGCAACGATGTCGAATGCATCGTAAACGATACCTTCTGCGGTAGACTTCTTACCGTCAAGCAACACCTTGTTGATCAGCTGCGTGACCAAACGGTTGTTGTACTTAGCGTCCGGCTGCGTTTCGCGGCGGACTGCTGCTGCACGACGCGGCATATATCTTCCTTTCGGTTTATGCGACTAACTGAATCGCGAGGGTTACTTAGTTCTTGGGCTTCTTAGCGCCATAGCGGCTGCGTGCCTGACGACGGCTGTCGACAGCTGCGCAGTCGAGAGCAGCGCGGATGATCTTATAACGAACACCAGGAAGGTCCTTTACACGACCGCCACGGATAAGCACCATGGAGTGCTCCTGGAGGTTGTGGCCTTCACCGGGGATGTATGCGGTAACTTCCATGCCGTTTACGAGACGGACACGAGCAACCTTACGAAGTGCCGAGTTAGGCTTCTTAGGGGTGGTGGTGTACACGCGGGTGCATACGCCACGCTTCTGGGGGTTGCCCTTGAGCGCCGGGGTCTTCTGCTTGTCGACCTGCTTGGCGCGGCCCTTGCGGACCAACTGATTGATAGTAGGCAAAGCTTCAGCTCCTTTTCTTTACTATCACTTACTAACTTTGCTTTCTGTGCGTTCTGCAGATACGCACGCGAAAACATACGCTTCTACCCGAAACGCGAAAATGAACTTTATCACCGGGTATATACCTTGTCAAACGCCACGCACCCGGGCGTGTCTATCTCTTCACAATCTGTTTTAGCAGGTCAATAAAGGTTTCTTTTAGCGCTGATCGCCTATTCCCTCTCATTTTTCAAATAATTCTGGACTTTTTTATCCGATGCGAGAAGAGCTATTTACCGCTTATAGAAGCTGAACGGCAAAACATCACCGAAACCATTCCGAAACACAAGCCTGCGTGTACAATACAGGCATCGACACAACGCAGCTCCGACGCGCGCTTCGCCTTCAAGGCGTAGCGCGTTACTTATATATAGTATGGAGCCGCACAACGTAAGAGAAAGAAGGGGGAACATGAAGAATACTGTTGCCACATTCAAGAAGATGAAGAATGAGGGCACCAAGATCTCTATGTTGACTGCTTACGACTACTCCACCGCAAAGTTGGTTGACGAAGCGGGAATCAATTCGATCCTTGTCGGAGATTCCCTGGGCATGGTTATGCTCGGCTACGAAGACACGCTTTCGGTAACGATGGAAGACATGATCCATCACACTGCCGCTGTAGCCCGTGGCGCCAAGAACTCGCTTGTCGTTGCCGACATGCCGTTCTTGAGCTACGAGGTATCGGTCGAACAGGCCGTTATCAATGCCGGTCACCTGATGAAGGAAGGTCGCGCCAACGCGGTAAAGCTCGAAGGCGGCGTGCGCGTTGCCGAACAGATCAAGGCCATCACCAAGGCGGGCATTCCCGTATGTGCCCATATTGGCCTTACGCCTCAGTCGGTCAATGCTTTCGGCGGCTTCAAGGTACAGGGCAAAACAGCTGAAGCAGCCCAGCAGATGATCGACGACGCTTTGGCGGTCCAGGAAGCAGGCGCATTCGCCGTTGTGCTGGAATGCGTTCCTGCAAAGCTTGCCACCATCATCTCCGAAAAGCTCGATATCCCCACCATTGGCATCGGCGCAGGTGCGGGTTGCGATGGCCAGGTTCTGGTCTATCAGGACATGCTTGCCTTGTTCAGCGATTTCAAGCCCAAGTTCGTAAAGCACTTCGGCAATATTGGTCCGCAAATGACCGCCGCTTTCAAGGCATACGACGAAGAAGTCAAGGCTGGCACCTTCCCCTCAGAAGAACACACCTTCAAGATCGACGAAGAAGCCCTGGAAAAACTTTATTAATTAGTAGAAATGGTTGGGCGCAAACCCAACCATTTCCTTTTTAATAGCGCTATGCTGTTACCCAACAGCAAGGAAACAAGCGAGGGATTGCATATACGTCAGCGAGCGGCGCATCCAATAAGATAGATTGCCCCGAAAAGGGAGCGAAGCGTACTTCGTACGCGAGCGACGAATGAGGAGCAAGATGCTTATTGGGGCGCCGCGCAACGTCAGGGCGTCTCATGCGATCCTTCGTCGTTCGACAGAACGACGAAAGGAACAAAATGAAAATCATCACCACTGTTGCCGAGATGAAGGCGCAGGTCGCCGAATGGAAAGCTGAGGGGCTCACCATTGGCCTCACGCCTACCATGGGTGCATTGCACGAAGGTCATATGTCGCTGATGGAGCGCGCCGTAAAAGAATGCGACCGTGTAGTTACCAGCGTCTTCGTGAACCCCATCCAGTTCGGCCCCAACGAAGACTACGACAACTACCCCCGCGACCTGGAACGCGATGCGGCTATCGCGGAATCCAAGGGCGTTAGCGTAGTATTCCATCCCGAGCCCGAAGAGATGTATCCCAAGAACTACAACACCTATGTAGTTATGGAAACCCTGACCGACACGCTGTGCGGCGCGAAACGTCCCGGCCACTTCCGCGGCGTATGCACGGTTGTGAACAAGCTGTTCAACATCGTGCAGCCCGACAAGGCGTTCTTCGGCCAGAAGGACGCCCAGCAGCTTGCCATCATCAAGCGTATGGTTGCCGACCTCAACATGAACGTAAAGGTATACGGTTGCCCCATCGTTCGCGAAGAGGATGGTCTGGCAAAGAGCTCGCGCAACAGCTACCTTTCCGCAGAAGAGCGTAAGGCGGCACTGTGCCTTTCCCGCTCCATCTTTGCGGCACAGGATCTTATTGAAGGCGGCGAGCGCAATGCTGACATCGTTCGCACTGCCGTTCGCGAAATCATCGAAGCAGAGCCTTTGGCACAGATCGACTACATCGAGGTAGTCGACTTGGGCAACATGCAGCCCGTTGATTCGCTTGGCGAATCCGGCCTGGTTGCTATTGCCGTTTACATCGGAAAAACTCGCCTTATCGACAATTACTTGTTCGATTTTGACGAATAAGCTTGCACGCAGCGCAATATTGCGCAAGAATACGGCAGGTTATGCGCAACCGCGCATAATGGCTACTACGCAGTGAAACCTCGAGTGGAACATCATGCGAAGAAGGAAGGTTCAAACCTTATGCTGCTGAATGTGCTTAAGGGCAAAATTCATCGTGCAACCGTCACCCAGGCGGAACTTGATTACATCGGCTCCATCACCATCGATTCTGAACTGATGGAAGCAGCCGGCATCCAGGAATACGAACTGGTTACCATCTCCGATTGCAACAACGGCAATCGTCTTGAAACCTATGTTATTGCCGGCGAGCCTGGCAGTGGCGTAATCTGCCTGAATGGCGCAGCTGCTCACCTGGTTACCGTAGGCGACAAGGTAATCATCATGAACTACTGTCAGATGACTCCCGAAGAGTTCGCCGACCCGGAGCATGCACCTCACGTGGTATTCGTAGACGACGACAACAAGATCAGCCGTCTTACCCGCTACGAAAAGCACGGCAAGCTGGAAGACTTGAAGTAAGTACTCCCCTTTCATAGAAGCAAAACGGGCACCCATGCGGGTGCCCGTTTTTTATTCTCCAAAACTAGCAGAATCATTAAATCACACTCACATCGCCGGACGTAACAGCGAGCGGTGGAAACTAGGGACAGGTCCCATTTTCCCGCAAGCCTATTTTCAGTCGGATAACAGGCCCAAATCAAAAGCGGGCACCCAATTGGATGCCCGCTCTAGTGGGAAAATGGGACCTGTCCCTAGTTTCCCACTACATTGCGTTGCCAGAGTGGAGTCGTAGCGCCTCCTACGACAGAGGCGGGATAACCTGCTTCTTGCGGGACAGGATGCCGTCTACCCATTCAGCCTTTGTAGCGTCGATGCCAAATGCCTCGGATACGGGGGCAACATCGCCTTCGCAGATGAACTTGGAACCCTCGTTGAAGATGTCGGTAACGAGCAGAAGAGCAAACTTGTAGCCGTTTTCGGCAACCTTTGCCTTCAGGAACTCGCGGTATTCGGCCTCGCGCTCCATGGCAACATCGAGCGTTACCGTTTCATGCTGGGCAACCATGTATACGTCGTCGCCCTTCTTGAATTCCTTGGAGTCGTGCGTGCACAGCTCTTCAACGGAAAGATCGTTGTCGCCGCCGCGCATCTTAAATACCTCAAGACCGAATTCGGTAGGCTTCTTACCAATGATGGCGCCAAGCTTTTCTGCCTGAACCAAGTCGTAGTCGGTGCAGGTGGGGCTCTTGGTAATTACGGTATCGGTCATAATTGCGGAAAGAAGAACCGTAGCGATAGCGGGGGTTACCTCAACACCAAGCTGCTCATAGAGCTTGGTTACGATGGTTGCCGTAGAGCCAACGGGGATGTTCAGGTACAGGATGGGGTTGCCGGTTACCACATCGCCAGCAATGCGATGATGGTCTACAACCTCAACGATTTCAGCATCGGCAATGCCGTCAACCATCTGGGTAGACTCGTTATGGTCAACCAGGATAACCTTGTCGCCTTCGCCTACCTTTTCGATAAGCTTCGGAGCGGGCAGGCCAACCTGCTCAAGGATAGTTGCGGATTCCTGAGGAAGTGGGCCCAGGCAACAGGCAACATATTCTGCCTCCGGTTCAGCCTTCTTTGCCTCAAGGGCGTTCTTCAAATATGCGTAGCTCACCGCTGCTGCGATGGAGTCGTTGTCTGGGTTCTTATGACCTACGATAAAAACCTGGTTAGCCATGTAGCCTCCTCAACAAGCGCGCTTCGGTGCGCGCAAACGTGTAGAACTTATCTATTGTAACGCGAAACGAAAGAAGGCCGCACGTTTACGTGCAGCCTTCAGGAAATGCTCGGTGCGCTTTAGGCCCAGTTGGTTTTGCGCCAGCGCAATTCACCTCAAACAACCCTGCGGCGGTATTCGTCCAGCTGTTCTGAGTGTCTAGCTCGTTTGCAGCGCTAGCCAATCTTCACGATAGGCGCGTAGTCCTTCAGCAGCTTCTTGGTTTGGCCGGTACGACTGAAGCGTACATGCAGCGTATCGCCGTCTACTTTGGTAATGGTGCCACGGCCAAATACCTTGTGGTCGACCGTATCACCCTTGGCAAACGTCATCTTCGCCGCTGCCTTCTTCTGGGCTTCGGGCTTCACCGCAGGGCGCGACTGCTGACGAGGACGCGACCCTGAAGCACTCGACTGGCCGAACACGCGACCGCCGCCCGCCTCGGAACCAGAGCCGGCAATGCCGCGACGGCTGCCGCGCTTTTCCCAGCCCGAGCCAGAAAAACCTGCAGAGCCCATTCCGATACCCTTGCGCAATTCCAGCGGAATTTCGCTGATGAAGCGCGAAGGTGGGTTGGCGCTTGACTGACCGAAAATCTGGCGCGTGAAGGCGTTGGTAAGATAGAGCTTCTTGCGCGCACGGGTAATGGCAACGTAGGCCAAGCGGCGTTCTTCTTCCAAGCCCTGTGAATCCTGAGACGAATTGCCATGGGGGAACAGCGATTCTTCCATACCCGCCACGAATACGCAGTCGAATTCCAGGCCCTTTGCGGCATGGATGGTCATCATGGTGATGGCTTCGCCGTCTTCCGCCACCGTATCCATATCGGTACGCAGCGTTACCCATTCCACGAAGTCAGGCAAGGAATTTGCCTGGAAGGTACGCACAGGCGGCTCGTCGTCTGCCTCTGGCGCGTCTTCTGCCGTAGGAGGCTCGAACAACGCATCGGCATCGTCGTGTGTTTGGGCGTACTCGTCTACTACACCAAAGAGCTCCTGAATGTTCTCAATGCGACCAGCAGCATCGTCGGAGTTTTCCGCTTCAAGGGCACGAATGAGTCCCGCTTTGTCCACAATGGCCTCAACCACCTTACGCAAATCGCCGGCATAGCCCTGGGCCTCGTGGATGAGCGCCACGAATTCCGCGATGGCCTTACGCGTTGCAGAGCGAATTTGATCGTCGGCAATGCACAGCTCGGCCGCCTGCAAGAACGTAATACCCGTTTCGCGAGCAACGTAGTCGATGTGCTCTACCGTGGTCTTGCCGATGCCGCGCTTGGGCACGTTGATAACGCGATGGGCGGCAACGTCGTTGGCGGGGTTGACCACCAAGTTCAAGTACGCCATTACGTCGCGGATTTCCGCGCGATCGAAGAAGCGCGTGCCACCGATCAGCCTATACGGCACGCCAGCGCGCATCAGCATATCTTCAAGCATGCGGCTCTGCGCATTGGTGCGGTAGAACACCGCAATTTGGTTGTACGACATGCCTTCGCCGTGCTGATGCTCGATTTCCGAGGCAATCCAACGGCCTTCATCTCGTTCGTCGGTTGCGCTGTACACCGAAATTTTGTCGCCAGCAGGCTTTGATGTGAACAGCTTCTTAGGCTTGCGCGTAAGGTTGTTGGCGATAACCGCATTTGCCGCCGCAAGGATATTGCCCATGGAGCGGTAGTTTTCTTCCAGCTTCACTACACGAGCTTCGGGGTAATCCTTCTCGAAATCGAGGATATTGCGCAGGTCGGCGCCACGCCACGAGTAAATTGACTGATCGTCGTCGCCTACCACCATGATGTTCTTATGAGCTGCCGCCAAGAGCTGGGTAAGCACATACTGAGCATGGTTGGTATCCTGGTATTCGTCCACCATCAAGTAGCGGAAACGATTCTGATAGGCAGCCAACACATCGGGGTGGTTCTTCAACAGAAGCCAGGTGTACAGCAGCAAGTCATCGAAGTCGAAGGCATTTAGCTGACGCAGGCGCTCCTGCAGGCGCGTGTACACGCGAGCAGCCACCTGGCCTACCTGGTCGGATGTCTTTTCGGCAAACACTTCTGCCACCTGCAGGTCGTTCTTTGCCTGCGAAATACGGTTACGGAGCGCAGGGATGGGATAGCGCTTTTTGTCGATGTTGAGCTCGTCCATGATCTGCTCGACCAGGCGCTTTGAATCGCTGTCGTCGTAGATGGTGAAGCCCTTAGCGAACCCCACGCGTTCGCAGTCGGTGCGCAAGATGCGCACGCACATGCTGTGGAAGGTGGAAACCCACATACCGCGTGCGCCGCCACCGATAAGGCTCTGCAGACGCTCGCGCATTTCAGCAGCAGCCTTATTGGTGAACGTGATGGCCATGATCTGCCAAGGGGCAACGTTCAGATCTTCCACCAAATGAGCAATGCGATGGGTAAGTACGCGGGTTTTACCGGAACCGGCACCCGCCAAAACCAACAGGGGGCCTTCCGTGCACAGCACCGCTTCGCGCTGAGGGCCATTGAGGGTATCAAGATCGATGGGCATGCAATTCGTCCTAACACAACAAACCGCACAGGCTTTATGGCCTGCGCGGCACTCACGTTTTATTTCGGGTTGCTATTCTACCGCGCCAAGCGACAATGCCCTACCCTATCCGCAGTATCCCTACGGTTTGTTCGAATGGAACTAACTCCTGCGATGGGAGCAGACAATTGCAGCCACGACATAACCCACTACGAGAATCAGGCCAGGAAACATTTGGAAAAGAGCGTAGTAAATCCAACCGTATACGCTGCCATGAATGAAAAGCGAATATGTCATGGTGAATCCGACAAAAGCAACAAGAGATATGGCACTTGCGAACAAGAGCAGCTTTCGAGAGTTCGATTGTTTTGCGAGGTAAAGAAGCGAAACGACGAACACCACGACAAACACGATGCTAACAAGAACCTCAGCAACCGTACTGGCAAACATAGCCGATGGATCGAACTTAAATTGAGCTTCCCCACGAAAACCCCGGTTAGCTTGGAGAACCCAGGGCATTACGAAGCCCAAGAACAGTGGAGCCAATACAGCAACAATTCGCGATTGCGCATTCTTCGAAAGACCCATTTTCTTCCTTTCTCCTGGAAGGATATGAGCGACTTTAACATTGTTTTGGCTGATAGGGCCTGGGATACGTCCTGTTTAAACGGGATTTTCGCCCTACGGCAAGAATCTAAAAAGATAGACACCTTTGGCACATTTCACTTTCTCAGCAAGCATCCCGCGCCCAAACGCTAGTTTGTTTGCGGATTGCCCGAGAGCATCAAACGCATCAGTCCCTATTTGACAGCTCCTTCACCCGAAAACAAAAAACGCCCGAAAGGGCGTTAACGGACTCACATTATCGGACGCAACAGCGAGCGAGCCCCTGGCGAGTGCAGATGACGGGAAAGCGGGCGCCAGGCGTGCTTCGCACGTCCAGCCCGCTTGGACCGCCAGCTGTGCCGCCAGAGGCTCGCGCAGCATCATCGCGTTTAAAGCGCGTGTTTCGACGTTCGGAGAACGTCGAAACCTTAAACGATCTTCTTGCCGAAAACTGCAGCGATCTCACGCAGCTGGGCTACCAGTTCGGTGAACTGAGCAGGCGTAAGCTGCTGAGGACCATCGGAAAGCGCTTCGGTGGGGTTCGGATGAACTTCGATCATGATGCTGTCGCAACCAGCAGCAACGGCGGCATAGGCCAAAGAAGGCACCAAGTCGCGCACGCCCGCAGGATGCGAAACATCTACGCAGACAGGGAATATCGACTGCTTGTGAATAACCGGAACAGCAGAAATATCGAGCGTGAAACGCGTAGCGGTTTCGAAGGTGCGCAAGCCACGCTCGCACAGCACGATGTTGTCGTTGCCGCCCATGGTCAGATATTCCGTAGCGGAAAGCCATTCGGAAATGCTGCCCGCAAGGCCGCGCTTCAGCAATACCATCTTGTGAGACTGCGCGGTAACTTTACCAACGTTCTTCAGCAAGCTGAAGTTCTGCATGTTGCGAGCACCAATCTGAAGACCGTCAACATAGGAATGCACCATTTCGCAATGAGCGGAGTCCATAACCTCGGTGAGGGTTTTCAGACCGTACTTTTCAGCACCAGCCTTCATGATCTGCAGGCCTTCTTCGCCCAGGCCCTGGAACGAATGGGGGTTCGTGCGGGGCTTGAAGGCGCCACCGCGGATCCAGGTCAGGCCAAGGCCGGCAATGCATTCGGCAACTTCATTGAACTGCTCTTCGGATTCAACAGAGCAGGGACCAGCGTAAAGGGTGATCTCGTTGGTACGAGTGCCGTAATTGGGGAGTGAGGAGAGTGGATTAATCACGTGAGGGTACCTCTTTCATAACCTTAAGGATTCCACGGTAGATCTCAGTAAGGTTTTCGTTATACAGAGGGCCCTCGTTGTACGTTGCAACTCGCGCAAAAATCTCTTCCTCGCGTTTCGGGTCATACAGACCCATGTGGGCATCGGGCTTAAGGGCTCGGATGTCCAGGGAATGACCGGCTCGCTCATTCAGAAGAGCGACGAGCTTCTGATCGATTGCGTCGATCTCGGCACGATGCTTCTCGATTTCCTCGAATGCCTCGTTCTTTTCCGACATCTCATACTCCTTTCACGAAAAGATGGAAAACACACCCTAAAGGCGCTGTTAGCCTATGATAACAAAATGCCAGGCCAATGCGTCCTGTTGCATCTCTATCGGCCAAGCTGGGCGTTATTGAAACAGACTGGAAACATTAGAACCGTTCATACGAAAAACGGCCCCGAAGGGCCGCTAGAGCAGTTCTATTTTCGTGTTGGATCGTTAATAGCCGCTATGGCCAACAGCGCGATGGAAACCATGATGCCGAACTGGCCAAAGAATACATCGCCCTTCCCCACCACATAGGAAGCGAGCGCCACCAGAATGATGACAAGCGCAGCATAATTACAGTAACGGGAAATGCACTTATTGGACCGCTCCCGCAACTGCTCCTTTTCCTCTTCGGAAAGGGCTCGACGTCGAGTATGTTTTCTTCCTTCGCTCATGGTTTAAGGATACCATTCAACGCCTTAGAAAATACCAAGGGCCTTGGTGCCAAAGTAACCTAACACAACCAAGCCGATAAAAATGCGGTACACACCGAAAACGGTGAAGTCGTTCTGCTTGATGTATCCCATCAAGAAACGGATGGCGATCATGCCCATGGCGAAGGCGGAAACAATACCAACCACCAGAACAACAATCTCAACCTGCGTCATGGCAATGCCCGCCAAGAAGAACTTGATGGCTTTGACCATGCCCCAGCCAAACATTACTGGGATAGCCAAGAAGAACGTGAATTCAGCCGCAGCAGTACGGGAGCAGCCGCACAGCATACCGCCGATGATGGTGGCGCCCGAACGGCTGGTGCCGGGGACAATTGCCAAAACCTCAAAGAAGCCGATCTTCAGGGCAGTTTTCCAATCCATGTCATAAGGGTCAGTGATGCGGAACAGGGCGCTCTCAACTGACTCGGGGTCGGAGGCGTCGATTTTACGGGCGTGCTTGCCGCGCGGCTGCTCCGCCGATTCGATAACCGCACGAGCGCGCTTGCGGTTGTGCGCTTCCAGGACAATGAAGATGACGCCGTACAGGATAAGCATGGCAGCAACGGTATAGGCGTTATAGAAATGGTCATGAACCCAGTCGTCCAGAGCAAGGCCCAAAACCGCAGCGGGAATGCTACCAATTACAACCATGCCCCACATATGCCATGTGTTGCGGCGCTCGGTTTCGTCCTTTGTACGCGAAACGGGATTCAGCTTATGCCAGAAGGTAACCACAACCGCCATGATGGAACCAATCTGAATGACCACCAAAAACAGCTCTAGGAACTTATCGCTTACATTGAGCTTCACGAATTCGTCGACCAAGATCATATGACCCGTCGAGGAAATAGGAAGCCATTCGGTGATACCCTCGGTAATACCGAGCAGCAACGCCTTAAGGGCTTCAATAAGAATGTCAGGCGACATGCGCTTCCCTTCTATAGAATGCTTGGTGCAATTTGCCTAGCAATGAACGACAAACAGCAAACTACCCACGCAATGGTGGGTAGATGATTTTATCGTACGCGAACGCACCACGCTGCGGGGGTTTTTCATAAAAGACCCACCTGTGCCACGCTCACCTGGGGTTTTGTAAATCGCCTCCAATAACAGCAAATTTTTTCAAAAAAGGGGGTTGACGGAGGGTGCCCCGATCCGTAATATACTGATTCGCGCCTTGGCAAAGGGTAACACCACCGAGGAAGCGATGCGAAAGCAACGCACAACTCATTGGGGTGTCGTCTAATGGTAGGACAGCGGTTTCTGGTACCGTATGTGAGGGTTCGACTCCTTCCACCCCAGCCAATATGCGCTCATGGCCTCGTCGTCTAGCGGTTTAGGACGCCGCCCTCTCAAGGCGGAGATCGTCGGTTCGAATCCGATCGAGGCTACCAAGTGTTCAGCCTGCAACTTCGGTTGCAGGCTTTTTTGTTTTCTGGCTAGCAAGTTAAAAAGTGCGAGCTATAGAGCAAAAGTGCGTCTCGGGCCGTTTTGCTCTTAGGGCCATTCCGGGCCCTACCTTGAATTGCCCTATGGGTGCGCGACAAACCAGCCAGGCGCGCTTTTTGTCCTATGGCACACTTTTCCCATAGCCCCACTTTGCTGTACTTCCCGACGATGCGCGTGCCACGGCCGAGTCGCCCCACCCATAGCACCGCTAAGAAGCCGTCCCCGGAAGACTGAAAACAAAAATTCCGGGTTTTCTTCAACTTTTTTGCAACGGGCAGATCACCACGACAGGAACGAGACCCTACGAATAATGCGTGGACTCCCCTAGCGAGGGCAAAAGCGCAGACCCCCACAAAGCAAGCAGGCAAAACCACACGAGCCAGCAAGGCCAACAGGGCAGAACCTGCGAAAAATACAGGGCCCTAGCAACGACGGCGGGGCAGAACCCGAGAAACTCACACGAATCCCAGCGAGGGCAACAGGGTGAATCTCACGAAGGAGGGCTGCGATAATAGGGGCCCGCAAGGCAAGGCAAGGCAAGGCAAGGGGCCGCAATACAGATACGGCACGCAAGACAAAAAGGTCCGCCGAAACTTCTCGGCGGACCCTTCTAAAAAGATGAATCGCTATGCGATCGAGGTATCCCACTCCACGATGCAGCTGTTCAGGAACGGCTTGGAGTCGGGAGCATCGGCGTTAACCATGCGGAACCTTGCCTCGCCCTCGGCAGTCTTCCAAACCTCAGTGCGCAGACGAACGCCAGGAAGAACCGGCGAGGTGAAACGACACTTAAAGCGGGTCATTGCCTCGGGATGGCCAGGGAACAGCAGGGAAATCGCATGACGCATTGCCACACCAGCGCTGCTTACACCGTGAGCGATGGGGCGCTCGAGGCCAGTCTGCTCGGTGTAAGACCAATCGATGTGCTGCTGATGCCAGTCGCCCATCAAGCGATATACGAGAGGCCAATTCAAGCCATAGGTTTCCTCGTAAACAAAGTCAGGCTCACGGTCGGGATACTCAACAACATCCTTCGGAGGCTGCTCGCCGCCCCAGCCGCCATCATAGATGCAGCAGTCGTACGTATCCACCGTGCACAGATGCGTACCGTCGGAAGAATAGGACTTGCCTACCTGCTTGGAAAGCGATCCTCGTCCCTCGCCACGATCCCAAATGGCTTCCTGGGTGACATAAGTCTCAATATGGTCAGCCATCTTGAACGGCGCATGGAAATGAACGTCGATGCCATAATGCAGCGATCCGGAATAATCGAAACCGTAATCGAGCGTGGTAGTCATCTCCTCGTTAACGGTTAGCGGTACTGCGAAGATGGGCAGAACCTTAAGCTCGGAGTTTTTCGCATCCCCTTCGTTAACGTAGTCCAGATCGACGCGGCCGTCCCAGCCGGCACCGCACCCCAACGCGCAAATCTCCAAATCCTTGAAGGTATAGTCGCGCACAAACGGTCCGAAGGTCTTGCCTACGATCTCAGTCGAAATAGCCATTATTTCTCTCCTCTCAGATCCTCAACTGCCTTTACGCGGCAGCATTAGCGCGAATTATGCCTACCTATCAGGGAAAGCGCATCGCTAGATAATGGTTAGTAGTGGTCAAGACAACGAAATCGAGGGGTTTCGGCGCTTTTTCCGCACGACGTCGAGTGACCCCAGCAAGCAACGCCGCACAAAAGTTGTTTACGGCAAAAAAGATCGCTGATTGCCCCTTCGCCGCAAAGAAACAAATCCGCCAATCTAACGTCCAGCCAATGCTGAAGCTGGCTGCGTCAATCAAGCAATCGAGCGAATCCACAACGAACGGCGTCAGCCGATCGAACAAAAAGTAGGCAGCAAACGCAATTATTCTCGAATTGGATAGCCAACCGACAGCCGTGAACTTCTCCCACTCGCTCCAAACTCCCCTCAGCTCCCTATGGCTGAATGAAAAAATAAAAAGGTACCCATTCCGCTCCAAGGAGGATGACATGGAATTGCTCAAGGGAAAAACCGCAATCGTTACTGGCGGTACGCGCGGTATCGGATTCGCTATTGTTAAGGCATTTCTGGACAACGGGGCCAAGGTTGCCCTGTGCGGCTCGCGCGAAGGAACGGCAAGCGCAGCCGTTGAAAAACTGAAGGCGATCAACCCCGACTACGAGGTAATGGGCATCTGGCCCGACATGACGGATCCCGACTCCATTGCCGCTGAATTCGCGAAGGTTAACGAAGCCTTCGGCCGAATCGATATCCTTGGCAACAACGCTGGCGTTTCCGCCCGCGAATCCATCTACGACTACGACCCCGCCGCGTTCGATAAAACCATGGCACTCAACGTCAATGCCGTGTTCTACTGCTGCAAGGCAGTTGCACCTTTCATGCGCGCCCAGGGCGGCGGCGCCATCATCAACACAAGCTCTATGGTGAGCATCTACGGTCAGCCTTCCGGCTGCGCCTACCCCGCATCCAAGTTTGCGGTAAACGGCCTGACGAAGTCCCTCGCACGAGAGCTTGCCGCTGACCAGATTCGCGTCAACGCAGTGGCACCAGGCGTTACGCACACCGACATGGTAGATGCTCTGCCCAAAGAAGTTATTGATCCTCTTATTGCCACCATTCCGCTTGGCCGCATGGGCGAACCGGAAGACATTGCCAACGCCTACGTATTCCTTGCCTCGGACATGGCAAGCTACATCTCCGGCGTGGTTCTTTCCGTGGACGGCTTGGCACGCTCCTAACGCCGAAGAACGCAAGATAACCTCAAAGCTGCTAGCTACTAAAGGAGCGGCATCCGTAAGCACGAACCGCCTCCCATTTCTTGGACACGAGAAATGGGAGGCGGCTCAACAACGCGGATGCCGCTCCTTTTAATCCGAGAATATGTCTTCCTCCCCAATCGCAACAAGGCCCATCAGGACTCTGCCAACGCTATTCGTCGGCAGCAACAGAGACAGGCTCTTGCGAAACAGGATGCTTGGAAAGGTCGAGGCAGATGCTGATGTACTCCCACACCAGCAAAACCATCAAGATGGTCATGACAATAAGGTAGCCAATCACCGCACCCGGCAAGCCCGTGAAATCGATGAGCAAGATGGGCACGAACAGCGAGAAACCGAAGGTAATAACGTACAGTTTCATAACCGACTTCTGGCGGCGCAGCACCGTGATTACCTGATACAGGAAGTCGATGATAGCCGTTACGCCACCTGCTGCGATCATGATGAAGCTCAAGCCCCTAAATTGCTCGAAATCGATGCCGTACATAAAGCTCATGATGGGGATGCCGATCCAACCCATAAGGAAGATAACCACCAACGTTAGCGCGATAACCATGGCCACAATGGCAAGGATAACCAGATGGAACCGATTGCGCTTTTCGGCATCAGCCCACATCTGGGCCATGCGTACTAGCAACGGCTTGTACACAAAACCAACCGTAAGCAAGATAGCCTGTGCGGGGAAGTACAACGCGTTGAAATACAGCTGGTTGTCATAGCTGAGCGCCGTTTCCATAACGAACTTCGGCATGTTGTCGATAAGGGCATACATGAACAGCGCGATGAACACCGGGAAACACTGTTTGAACAGAGCGATGATGCTCTGGGCACTCTGCCTACGCGATTTCGGCGTTTCCAGCAACGCCAGGGGGAACGTAAGCACCAAGAACGTAGCGATGGCTGCCACTGCCATCGCGATACTGGAGACCCCCAAGTCGCGCGTTACCAGCAGGAATAGCGAGAACACCACGAACACAACTACCGAGCGAAATGCCTGAGAGATTCCCGCAAGGTACAGCTTGTCTTTCTGTTGAAGGCGCCCTTCGTACACATCAGCCAAGCCGTCGATCATTTTGTACACGCACACGCCCATACAGATGGTGAACATCTGCTCGCTGTAACCGCGAATTCCGCAGTACACATAGGCCACCGCCATCATCGCGATACACGTGATTACGCGACTGATCTGGTAGTCCGAAAATGAATGCGTTTCCTTGATGTCGGAAACCTGGTAGGTGCGCATACCGTAATTGCCAATGATCATCAGCAGGGTGCCGATGATGAACGCCATGGAAAACATGCCCGCCTGCTCGACACCGCACAGCTGCGTTACCACAATAGTAAGGATAGGGAACACCATGCCCCACGCACCCGTGCCGATGGTGTTGCAAATGTAATCGCGCGTTGTTTTATGGGAAGCAAATTCTTCTTCCTGGTCGAACGACCCTTCAGAAACAACGCCCAGAAGACGGTTGCACCAATTGTTGACCGCCTTTTTGACCGGATTCATCTTGCGGGGTTTGCGGGGTTTGCTATCGGGCCGCTGCCGACGCCTGCCGTTGCCGCGCGTTTCGCGGAAGGTATCGGCAAAAGAAACCGTCGAGTCCCTTTTGCTCGCCTGCTGCGCAGCGGTGCGTGCGCGCTCCCTGAAGGATTGACCGCCTTGCGTATTCTTCGCGTGTCTTCCCTGCATGCTGATAGAAGCTAGCCTTTCTTTGAGCGGCGCCGAAAGCGCAAATATCGCAAACGCAGGATAACCCTGCGTCTCAATAAGTATAGATCCCTCAACTCCACGCCGCGCTGCCCGAAGGAATGCAACAGGAAACGCGCACGGGGAATGCACGAGATTACCAGATCCTTTGCCGATACGGGAGAAACGATTCCCCATTAAGTCCTATCATGGGAGCTAACCCGCAAATAACAGCGCAGACACAGAAAGGAGCAAACTCATGAAGATCGGATCGGTAATTCTTGGCTTTGCGATGATATGCATCGGAATCGTCGACCTTGCCGGGCAAGCTCCCGTGCTGGGCATCCACCCTGCCGTCTGGTTCATACTAGGCGCGCTTCTTATTTGCTCCGATTCGGCCTGGGCAAAGTTGGCCAAAAAGAAAGCTGACAAAAACAAAAGCGACGATTCGGAAAACGACCAAGACCCAACGAACCAGGAGTAGCTCCCAGTCTGGGCATGCGGCCAGCGCCTTATAACCGCCCCGAAACCGCGAACAAGCTTTGGGCCCTGCCCGCACGCACGTCTAGCACCTTCGTCGTATCGCACGCTGCACAATCGCCACCCATTAAAATATGAGGCAATCATATAAAGGTAGAGGTTCAACGGGGACCGCCTGGCAAATAGTTCGCAATTTGCCTTAGCTCCACGGAAATGCTAGGTAGACGTCTCACGCATATCCACTTCACAACAACACGCCCTCATTTGAACATGCTTGCATGTGTTATCGAAAGTTCTCAGAAATGAGAACTTTTCTCATTTCTATTGACTAACCTCGTTCCGCCAATAAAATGAGATTCGTTTTCATTTTATGCACCAACCCTCTGGGGGGGGCGCATCCGCGCACACTAACGAAAGATAAGGCATGGCAAGCACAGGCAACACCAAGCAATACCGCACCAAGCAAAAGGAACTTATCCTTTCCTGCATCCAGGCGCATCAAGGCGCCTTCTTCACAAGCAAGGACATCGTAAACGCCTTGGCCGACCAGGGCACCAAAGTGGGAACCGCCACGGTGTATCGCAATCTTGAGCGTCTTGAAGAAGAGGGCATCATCGCCCGCACCAGCATCGAAGGCACATCCAGCATTTGCTACCGTTTTCTTCCCGATGCCCCTGAAGACGTCTACTTCTTCCTGAAGTGCGAAGAGTGCGGAAATCTTTCGCCCATCGATTGCGGTGAGCTACAGAAACTCTACGAGCATGTCATCGAGCACCACCACGTACGCATCAACCCCACGAAAACGGTGCTGTACGGCCTGTGCGAAGCATGCCTGGCAAAGCGCGGTGAATAGCGAATGATCGAGATTATCCCCCATCTTCTCGAGCATGCCTTCGAAGACACCATCTATCTTGTTCCGTTTTTGTTGGTGACGTACTTCCTCCTTGAAGCCCTCGAGCACAAAGCCGGCAACCGAACCGAAGAATTGGTACAGAAAGCAGGCAAGCTCGGTCCCGCCGTGGCCGCCGTGCTGGGCGCCATTCCCCAATGCGGCTTTTCCGCCGCTGGTGCTGCACTGTTTTCCAGCAGGGCCATCACTCTGGGCACCCTCTTTGCGGTACTGCTTTCCACGTCCGATGAAATGCTGCCGCTGTTCATCGCCGAACAGGTTGATTGGCATGTAATGGCAGGCATTGTTGGCGTAAAAGTCGTCATCGGCATGATCATGGGCTTTGCAATCGACGGAGTTTTGCGTTTCCGCCTCCATCTTGCCCAAACCAAAGCAACGCAAGAGCATAACCACGAACACGCCCGCTTCTGCAACTGCAAACACGAACATGCCGAAGACCATGCTTTCGGACCCGACCATTGTCACAACCCCAGCTGCCATTGCGCCAGCGCGCATACTGGCTGGGCTGAAATAGCAGTAAGCGCGGTTAAGCACACTCTTGAAGTCTCGATAATCGTGTTTCTTATCTCGCTCGCACTGGTTGCCGTTATGGAAGTTGCCGGTGAAGAGGCAGTTGCCACGTTCCTTGCCTCAAACCCTGGGCTTGCGATCTTCGGTTCGGCGCTGGTTGGGCTTATCCCCAACTGCGGAGCGAGCGTAGTGATAACCCAGCTGTACCTTGATGGCATGCTTGGTACGGGCGCCATGCTTTCTGGCCTGCTGGTATCTGCAGGAGTGGGCATCCTGGTGCTCTTCGGCGAAAATCGTCGCGTCAAGCAAAACGTGGCGATACTCGCCGGGTTGTATGCCACAGGTATTGTGTGGGGGCTCTTGTTCCAAGCGCTGGGCATCACCTTTATGTAGCTGCTATTCCCCGGCTTTAAGCCATTCCAAGATTTCCGGCAGCTGGTCTTGATATTGGTTGTACCCGTCGAAGTAGCTAGCACGCAAACGCTCCAAATCGGTGGTGCTGTTGCTTACGGCCATCTTGTCGGCATATACGATGAATGCCTTCCCTTCCTCTGCCAACGCCTCGAGTTTTTCCAGCTCGGCATTGTAGCGCTCATTGCGCGTAAGCAGGGCTTCTTTCACCTTCGGGTACCGGTGATAGCTGTTGGCGATTGCCTTGGCACTTGCGCCGATGTCGTCAACAGGCTTGCGGAAGCCCTTGGATCGCGTGAGGATGGCAAGAATACGAGAGCATCCCGAATCGAGCGCCAACTGCAACGGGATACCAGCACCAACGCCCAAGCCGCCATCGTAGTAGACATGATCGCCAATATGAACCGGCGGCATTACCACCGGAAGGGTGCTGCTAGCACGCACACGCACCATCACGTCCTTCAACGTAGCCATGTCTTCCTTGTGCCAGACCACCGATTCGCCGGTATCGCGATCAAATGCCTGGATTGAGCAAGGAGTTGGATTCTGGGCAAACGCCTCGAAATTAAACGGCAATACGCCTTCGGGCAAACCCGCTTCTTCGTAGATCCAATGGGCGGAAAACATACCCTTGCCCTGGGCAAATGTTTTAGCGCCACCGAATTCGGGCTCCATTACCAAATCAGTAAAGCTGGCACGGGTGCGCCAGATATCCCCCGAAAGAAAATTCACGGTATGGCTTGCACCAGCAGAAATACCGCACACGTGACCGAAGGTTATGTTCTGCTCAAGCAGAAGCGATGCCATTGCCGCCGTATAGCTGGCACGCATCCCGCCGCCTTCGAACATCAACACGGTATTATCTGCATGGAAGTTTGCTTTCTTCATGGGGACCCCCTCATTTTTTCCATTAACAAGAATACCCCTGTTCAAGCCCGCTAAAAACCAACGGTCACCATGCTGTTGATGGAATTCGATTCGCCGCTGACCCCTATCGAAGCCCTCTGGGCAGCTACGCACTCCTATTTTGCTAATGAAGTTCGCCCACGCTACTCCTCCACTCAACAAAGGCGCCTTGTTGGACCAATCAGCTTCTTACCCGCCCTGTTTCACATCGCCCTCAGCCTGCGACACCGCTAAAGCACAGTGGCCAACCCTGATCACAAGAACGAACCCTACCTGGTCGCCAATGTATGAATCGCCGAGAAAACGCAATGGGAAAGAGCCGAGCACTCCGCAAACACCCCCAAGGATAAGGGTATACTTTTCAAAGATGAACTGGGATTTTACTTTGACACCCAGCTTCGGCATCAAGCTGGCAGCTGCACGGGGAATCGCGGCGCCCGCATGAACGCAAACCGTCTAACAGCCAAAAGGCGACGGAATCGAGGGGATCATGGACAAAGACCGCCGCGCCAACTTCCTGCGTAAACTGCACTCTTTCGCAGGCGTATTTCCACTGGGAGTCTTTCTCTGCTTCCATATGTGCGTAAACTACTCCGCAAACTGGGGCACCGCCCCATACAACACCATGGGCTCATTTATGGCCCATATGCCCTACAAGATCGTACTGGAAACATTCGTGATTTTCCTGCCCCTCTTATTCCATGCCCTCTACGGCGTCTACATCGCCCTCACCTCAAGCGTTACCGTGCAACGCTACCGCTACTTCCGCAACTGGTGCTACGTACTGCAGCGTATAGTGGGCATCGTCACGCTGCTCTTTGTGATATGGCACCTCTATGGCACTAAACTGCAAGTTGAGCTTACCGGCGTCGATCCGAGTTATGCCATGGTGGCGGGAATCGTTGCCACGCCAATCGGGCTTGCGCTGTTCGCCATAGGCCTTCTTTGCAGCATCTATCACTTCTGCAATGGTCTTTGGACCTTCCTTATTACCTGGGGAATCACCGTTTCACCCCGCTCTCAGAAAATATCAGGCTACGTACTATTCGCCCTGTTTATCGCATTCGCTGCGTTTGGCCTAAAGGCACTGTTCGCCTTTGTCGGCTAAACTCGCACGCTACAAGAAAGAGGCTGTTATGGGCAAAGGATCAATCGCAGTTGTTGGCGGAGGCCTTGCGGGGCTGATGGCAACTTTGAAAATCGTAGAAGCGGGCCTGAGCGTTGACTTGTTTTCACTCGTTCCCTTCAGGCGCTCGCATTCTGCCTGTGCGCAAGGGGGCATAAACGCCGCGCTGAACACCAAAGGCGAAGGTGATTCGATAGACGAACACTTCGACGACACCATTTACGGTGGCGACTTTTTGGCGAACCAACCGCAGGTACGCGCCATGTGCGAAGCCGCCCCCAAAATCGTCAACATGTTCGACCGCATGGGCGTAATGTTCAATAGAACCCCTGAAGGCTTGCTTGACCTGCGCAGATTCGGCGGCACGCAAAAACGACGCACCGCCTTTGCCGGCGCTACAACCGGTCAGCAGCTCCTCTATGCGCTCGACGAACAAGTGCGTGCCCTTGAGGTTGAAGGCAAGGTCCGCACCTATGTTGGTTGGGAATTCGTTTCCACCATAATCCATAACGGCATATGCTGCGGAATCACCGCGCAAGATCTTTCGTCTATGGAGATACGCGCCTTCCCCGCCGATGCGGTTGTTGTCGCAACTGGAGGCTGCGGTGCCGTATTCGGCAAATCAACCAACTCCACTATCAATACCGGCTACGCTGCAGCTCGTTGCTACCAACAAGGAGCACTCTATGCCAACGGCGAGTTCATCCAGATCCACCCCACCGCAATTCCTGGCTTTGACAAAAATCGCCTGATGAGCGAATCAGCGCGCGGCGAAGGCGGCAGGGTCTGGACCTATAAGGATGGAAAGCCGTGGTATTTCCTGGAGGAAAAGTATCCCGCGTACGGCAATCTGGTGCCGCGCGATATTGCCACGCGTGAGATCTTCGACGTATGCGTGAACCAGCACCTGGGTATTAACGGCGAAAACGTGGTGTATCTGGACGTTTCCCATATCCCCGCATCCATCTTGAACGCGAAGCTGGAAGGCATATTGGATATCTACCAAAAGTTCGTAGGCGACGACCCACGCAAGGTTCCCATGCGCGTGGCGCCCAGCGTCCATTACTCAATGGGCGGGCTTTGGGTAGGGCTCGATCAGCAAACAAGCATTCCAGGCCTGTTTGCCGCAGGCGAATGCGACTATACCCAACACGGAGCAAACCGCCTTGGGGCAAACTCCCTTCTCTCTGCTGTATTCGCTGGCATGACCGCCGGGCCCAATGCCGCCGCCTATGCCAAAGGGCTCCCAGAAGGCCAGAGCATCCCCCAAAGCGTCTATGAAGCAGCCACCGCAAAGGACGAATCGAATTACCGAAGCATTTTGCAGCTTGATGGCAGCGAAAACGCCTATCGCCTGCATCAGGAAATGGGCGAGCTGATGACAAAGAATGTCACCGTAGTTCGCAACAATGCGGATTTGGCCGAAACGCTGGTTAAGCTCGAAGAGATCGATGAGCGACTTTCCCGTATCGGCATTCAAGACAAAGCAACCTGGAGCAATGCAAATGTGCCGTTCGTTCGCCAGCTTCATGGCATGGTCGATCTTGCCAAGGTCATCACAAAGGGCGCGCTGGAACGAAACGAAAGCAGGGGAAGCCACTTTAAACCGGAATTCCCCGATCGCAACGATGAAGAATGGCTGAAAACCACTATCGCGCGTTACGACGCTGCTTCGCGCAGCCCACTGCTCAGCTATGAAAAGGTAGACACCTCGCTCATTGCGCCCCGTAAACGCGATTACACGAAAGCTCATTAGGAGGCTCGCCATGAATGATGAAACCGCAGTTCATGATCCTATTCGCCTCATCATCAAGCGACAAGAGGGTCCCGACGCAAAACCGCGTTGGGAAGAATTCAGCGTTGCCTATCAACCGCATATGAACGTGGTATCGGCCCTGATGGAAATCAGGAAGAACCCCGTAAACGCTCAAGGTAAACCAACCACCCCCGTGGTTTGGGAAAGCGTATGCCTTGAAGAAGTTTGCGGGGCCTGCACCATGATCATCAACGGCACGCCACGCCAAGCTTGTTCAGCTCTTATCGACGATCTAAAGCAGCCCATTCGTTTGGAGCCTCTAACCAAGTTTCCCTTGGTGCGCGACCTGAAAGTGGACAGAACCCTTTTGTTTGATGCGCTCAAAAAGACCCATGCCTGGATCGACATAGATGGTCCTTTCGATTTAGGACCAGGGCCCCGCATGTCTGCACGCACTCAAAGCTGGGCCTATGAGCTGTCTCGTTGCATGACCTGCGGCTGTTGTTTCGAAGCCTGCCCCAATACCGGGCATGCAAATAAGTTCGTTGGACCTGCTGCCATTTCCCAGGTCCGCTTGTTCAATGCCCACCCCACCGGCAAGCTGAACAAGCAAGAGCGTCTGCGCTCGATCATGGGAGCCGATGGCATAACCAGCTGCGGCAATGCCCAGAATTGCGTTCGAGTATGCCCCAAAGACATTCCTCTCACCACTTCTATCGCCCAGATGAACCGCGACACCACGGTGCAGAGCATCCGAAATGTTTTCGGAAGCGATGCTTAACGCAACAATCGATATCAACGCATAAAAAAATGGGGCTCCGTCAGGGAGCCCCATTTGCTTCACTAAATACTATTTCAGCAGATCAGCAGCTACTTCTTTTGCGCAAGCCAAGCCATCAGCAAGCGAATTAACCACCAAGGTGGAACCATGCTTCGCGTCACCTGCAGCGTAGATAGGCATACCGCCCTCATGCTTAACGCGATGCGTGCCTTCAACCATAACGGGGCGAACTCCGCGTCCGTCGACAACCTCAGCACCCAAAGCATCATAGATGCCACGTTCGGGTCCGGTAAAACCGCATGCAATAAGAACCAGCTGAGCAGGCATAACACGCTCGGTGTCCATCTGACGCTGAGGAGCGCCCTGGCTCCAATCAAGCGTAACCACGCGCAAGCCAGTTACGTGACCTTCTTCGCCCAGCACCTCTACCGTATCGGCAGCGAACGAGCGCGGATCTTCTTTGAAATGCTCGATTGCCTCACGTTGACCGTAGTCGGTCTTTTTCACGAAAGGCCATTCGGGCCACTGGTTGGAAGCAGCACGCACCTCGGGAGGCGCAGCGTTGTACTCCAGCTGGTGCACGCTCTTTGCGCCCTGGCGAAGAGCCGTTGCGATACAGTCGGTGCCCGTGTCGCCGCCGCCGATAACAACAACGTCCAGATCCTTGGCGGAAATTGCCGGTTCGGTGCCGTTGATTACCGATTTCGTGGAAGAAGTGAGGTAATCAACCGCAAACACCACGCCTTTCTGGTCGGCGCCAGGAGCGGCAAGGCCACGCGGAGCCGCTGCACCAACGGCAACAACAACCGCATCGAAGTCGGACTCCAGACGTGCCGCCACTGCTTCTTCAGATGCATCAGTGTTCAGCTCGAAGGAAATACCGCCTTCCTCGAGGAACTTGATGCGACGATCAACGATTTCTTTCGGCAGCTTCATGTTCGGAATGCCGTACATCAGCAAACCGCCAGCACGGTCATGGCGCTCGAATACGGTTACGCGAATGCCCGCTTCGGCAAGCTGCCAAGCAGCGCCCAAACCACAGGGGCCAGAGCCGACCACTGCAACCTTCGGCGCATCGGCAGCAGGTTTCGGCAAGGGCTTAGGACCGCCCGCTGCCCACTGATGATCGGAAATAGCACGCTCGTTGTCGCGGATGGTGGTAGGACCCTCGATGGAGGCAAGGTTGCAAGCAGCCTCGCACAGTGCCGGGCATACACGACCCGTGAACTCAGGGAACGGATTGGTGAGCGACAGTCGTTCGGCTGCTTCGTCCCACAAACCGCGATACACCAAATCATTCCATTCGGGAATAAGGTTGTGCAGCGGGCAGCCCGAAGGGCGAGCCTTGCCGAAGCTGTAGCCGGCCTGGCAGAACGCCACACCGCACATCATGCAACGGCTCGCCTGAACCTGCTGCTCCTCTTCGGAAAGAGGCAAGGCGAATTCCTTGAAGTCTTCGATAGCCTCCAACGCCGCACGTTCACCATGAGCAACGCGATCGTGCTCGAGATATGCTCCTGCTTTGCCCATTACTGGCGCCCCTTTCCTACAATCTCGTATGCCTCTTCAAGCGCTTCCTCATGGCTCTTGCCCTCGGCCTCTGCCGCGGCAACGATCTGCAGAACGCGCTCATATTCAACCGGAATAACCTTTACGAAGTGCTGCTTCATAGCCTCGAAGCGATACAGCATCTTGATGCCGCGCGGGCTCTGCGTATAACCAACATGCTCTTCAATAAGGTTGTGGATAAGCTCAATCTCGGCATCAGTGGGAACCTCAAGCTTTACCGAGCCCATGTTGCAGCGGCTTTCCAACGTGCCGTACTCGTCGTACACGTAGGCCACACCACCGGTCATGCCCGCTGCAAAGTTCAAGCCGACTTCACCCAAGATAAGGGCAGTGCCACCAGTCATGTATTCGCAGCCATGGTTGCCAACGCCTTCAACCACGATGGTGGCGCCGGAATTACGCACGCCGAAGCGCTGACCAGCAAGGCCGTTTACGAATCCGCGGCCCGACGTTGCGCCAAAGAAGGCAACGTTGCCCACGATGGTGTTCTCGTCGAACTTGTACGTGGCATCTTCGGAAGGATGAACCGAAAGGATACCGCCGGAAAGACCCTTGCCGAAGTAGTCGTTCGCGTCGCCTGTAACGTTGAGCGTAACGCCCTTCGGAATGAAGGCGCCGAAGCTCTGGCCAGCAGAACCTTCGCAGTCGACGGTTACCGAACCATCGGGCAGGCCTTCGGGGTGCGCCTTGGTTACCGCAGCGCCCAAGATGGTACCCACGCAACGATTTACGTTGGCGATGTCGGCACGGAAGCGAACCGGAGTCATATGCTTGCGAGCCTGCTCGGTCATGGGCAGGAACAGCGTTGAGTCAAGCGACTTCTCCAGCTCCACGTCGTACTTCATCTGAGGCAAGAAGTGACGACCAGCCGCACCGGGAATATGGGCACCAAACTCACATTCGCCATTGGCAAGCACCGAAGAAAGGTCGAGCAGGTTCGCCTTCCAGTTGCCCGGCACCTCTACCTGGCGCAGACACTCGGGATGGCCAACCATTTCATCTACCGTACGGAAGCCGAGCGATGCCATAACCTCACGCAGCTGTTCGGCAACGAAGAGCATGAAGTTCACCACATGCTCGGGCTTGCCGCGGAAGCACTTGCGCAAGCGGCAGTTCTGCGTGGCGATACCAGCGGGGCACGTATCCTGCTGGCAGTCGCGCTGCATCAGGCAACCCATAGCGATGAGCGGCATCGTCGCGAAGCCGAACTCTTCAGCACCGAGCAGGCAGGCGACGGCAACATCTTTGCCGTCCATCAGCTTGCCGTCAGCTTCAAGAACAACGCGGGAACGCAGACCGTTCTGCAACAGCGTCTGCTGGGCCTCGGCAATGCCAAGCTCAAGAGGCAAGCCTGCATGCCAGATGGAGTCACGCGGAGCAGCACCCGAACCGCCATTGTGGCCAGAAATCAGGATCTTATCAGCAGCGCCCTTGGCAACGCCAGTCGCAATGGTGCCAACGCCAGCCTCGGAAACGAGCTTCACGGAAACGCGCGCATTGGGGTTTGCATTCTTCAAGTCGAAGATCAGCTCGGCCAAGTCTTCGATGGAGTAGATGTCATGATGCGGCGGAGGCGAAATCAGGCCAATGCCCGGCGTAGACTGACGAACTTCGGCGATCCAGGGATATACCTTCTTACCAGGCAGGTGACCACCTTCGCCAGGCTTTGCGCCCTGGGCCATCTTGATCTGGATCTCGATAGCCGAAGAGAGATAGCGGCTCGTTACGCCGAAGCGGCCGGAAGCAATCTGCTTAATGGCGGAGTTCATGGAATCGCCGTTGGGCAGCGGAGTCTCGCGCTTCGGGTCTTCACCGCCTTCACCAGAGTTCGAACGGCCGCCCAGACGGTTCATGGCAATAGCCATGCACTTGTGGGCTTCCTCGGAAATGGAACCGTAGCTCATAGCGCCCGTGTTGAAACGCTTGGCAATGCTCTCGGCAGACTCAACTTCTTCCAGCGGAGCAGGGGTGCGATCAGTTACGAAGTCGAGCAGATCGCGCAAGCGAATCGCACGCCCTTCCTGATGCAGGTGATCGCTGTATTCCTTGAACATCTCATAGTTGCCCTCACGGCAAGCATGCTGAAGCAGGTAGATGGTCTGCGGGTCGATAAGGTGCTCTTCACCGCCCTGCGGACGCCACTTGGTAAGGCCCAGGGAAGGCAGCTGCTCGGGCGCCGGCGTGCTGAGGATAGCTACCGCGTCGTCGTAGCGCTGGTTCTCTTCGCGCTGAACATCGGCAACGCCCAAGCCGCCCACGCGGGAAACGGTGCCAGCAAAGTACTGATCGACGAACTCCTGCTTGAAGCCAACAGCCTCAAAGATCTGAGCAGAATGGTAGCTCTGAACCGTAGAAATACCCATCTTCGACATGATGGAGGTGATTCCCGCGGTTACCGCCTTGTTGTAGTTCGCGATGCCCTCTTCAGCAGATACGGACAATGCGCCCTTTGCCGCCAAATCAGCGATGCACTCATGGGCCATATAGGGATAGATGCCCGAAGCGGAATAGCCAACCAAAGCAGCGAAGTCGTGTGCGGAAATGGCATCGCCCGTCTCAACCACGAAGTCGGCGAAGGTGCGAACGCCCACACGGATAAGGTGGTTGTGAACAGAAGAAACTGCCAGGAGCGAAGGAATGGGCACTTCGCCTTCTGCAGCACGGTCGGAGAGCACGATGATGCTTGCCCCGTTGCGCACAGCCTTCTCAACACTGCATGCCAAGTTTTCCAGCGCCTCTTCGAGTGCGTTCTCGCCGTCTTCACGACGATACGTAGCGCTGAAACGCTGGGCCTTGAAGCCAACGCGATCAACTGCGCAAATGCGATCGAACTGGTCCTTCGTCAGCATGGGGCCATCGAGGCGAATCAGCTGGCAAGCCGTGCGGGAATCTTCCAGAAGATTGCCGTGGTTGCCAATATAGAGCACGCTCGAAGTAACCAGGCTCTCACGCAAAGCGTCGATAGGCGGATTGGTTACTTGGGCAAACAGCTGATAGAAGTAATCGAAGAAGGAACGGTTCTTCTTCGAGAGGCACGCGAGGGAAGCATCGATACCCATGGAAGCCAGGGGCACACCGCCCTTTTCGGCCATGGCGCGAACCACTTCATCCACGTCATCCCAGTGGTAGCCCAGCTTAGCCATGCGTACGGTCATGGGGACCTCGGCATCGCGCGCAGCATCGGTCTGGGCGGGGGCATCAAGATCGGAAACTTCGATCTTCTCTTCCTTTACCCAATCGCTATAGGGCTTTTCCTTTGCATAACGGGCACGCAGCTCGTCATTCCAGATAACGCGATCGGCCGTAGTATCGATCTCCACCATTTCACCAGGACCAAGGCAGCCTGCGGTAAGGATGTTGGAGGGCTCGATTTCGATGGTTCCAACTTCAGAGGAAAGCAGGAAGCGATCATCACGCGTAACGTAGTAGCGGGCAGGACGCAGGCCGTTGCGATCGAGCGCAGCACCGAACGTGGAGCCATCGGTGTAGGCGATAGCGGCCGGACCATCCCACGGCTCCATGAGCATGGACTGGTATTCGTCATAGGCACGACGACGAGCGGGGAGCGTTTCGTTGTGGTCCCACGGCTCGGGCAGCAACATGGAAACGGCGCGAGTCATATCGCGACCATTCATCACCAAGAACTCGAGCACATTATCGAGGATGGCGGAGTCGGAGCCTTCCTTGTTGATGATAGGCAGAACAGATTCCAGATCCTTGCCCAGAACCGGCGAGTACAGGTTTGGTTCACGGGCACGAACCCAGTTCACATTGCCTTTCAGCGTGTTGATTTCGCCGTTATGAATGATGTAACGATTCGGATGAGCGCGCTCCCACGAGGGGGTAGTGTTTGTGGAATAGCGCGAATGAACCAACGCGATTGCGGTCTTCACCGCCGCATCGGAAAGATCCAGGTAGAAACGACGCATCTGGGTAGCAACAAGCATGCCCTTGTACACAATGGTACGCGCGCTGAAAGAGCATACGTAGAAGATATGGCCCTTCAGCGCATGTTCGGCATCGGCAGCCTTTTCCACCATACGGCGACATACATACAGACGGCGCTCGAACGCCTCGCCACGCTCAACGTCTTCGGGGCGACCTACGAATGCCTGCAGGATGGTAGGCATGCAGGCACGTGCGGTGGAGCCCAAATCGTGGGGATCGATGGGAACCTCGCGCCAAAACAGCAGGGGCAAACCAGCCTTCGCACAACCTTCTTCGAAAATGCGCTTGGAAACCTCTACGCCACGCTCGGCTTGGGGGAAAAAGAGCATAGCCACGCCATAGTCGCCTTCATCGGGAAGAAGGTGACCGTACTTCTGCGCTTCCTTGCGGAAGAAGTGGTGCGGAACTTGGAACAAGATACCGGCGCCATCGCCCGTATTGTGCTCCAAACCCTTACCACCGCGATGCTCCAGATTGACAAGGACCGAAAGGGCATCGTCGATCATCTGATGCGAGCGCACACCCTTCAGATGTGCCAGCGCGCCAATACCGCACGCATCATGCTCGAACTCAGGACGATACAGCCCGCTTTGCGCAGGCACGTTCCGTGTTTGCATTCTGAACCTCTCACTCTCACAATCGAAAAGCCGTTGGGTGCTTGTCCTCTCCGCTCAACGACCTACGCGAACCGTTTGCCTTTCCCGTTTTAAGAAAGGTGGGGATAATTCGCTAGCAAACAAGGTACCGCCTTCGGCAGGCAGCTTTTGGCTTCGTTTCGATACGTAACAAAGCAGATTTCAAGAGTTAACACGCATGAAATAAGTGGTTCAAAGCATCATGCGGGGTTTGCGGGGACGTACACCTTTCGATACAAGCCCGATACGTGATCGTCGACAAATTGGCAGATGTTGCCAATACAGAACACTGCAGCTACCGTGCCAATACCAACACCATAGATTTGGCCCATAAGCAGCATCCCGAGAGCACAGGCAACGCAAAAGCGAATGGCATCGTTGAGCCACTTCGCGCGCCCAAACGGCAAACCCGTCAGCTTGCAAACGGCCTGCGTGCAGCCATCAGGCGGATTTGGGACAAAATTCATATTCATAACCATGCTTACCCCCACGCCCGTGGCAAAAAGCCCAAGAACAAGCATGACGGCACCCATGACCCAATCTGGATCATGGAACATCGGGAACAAGTCGGAAGCAAGAGCAAAATCAACCACGTCAACGAGCATGCCAAAGGCAAAAGCAAAAGGAATCTGCAGAACCATACGCGTGGTAAGGCGACGAAAAACAACGACTTGGATTACCACATCAAGGGCATAGATGATAATGCACGCCTGACCCAGCGTAACCAAATGCGTTGCATCGCTGATTACCAGCGGTATTGCATTGAACGTCGAAGCACCTAAATCGCTTCGAGTGGTAAACACCACGCCGATAGACAGGAGCAGTACCCCAACAGCATAAATGACAATACGCAAAGGCATCGAATGGGTGACGCCCGAACGCGTCCTTGTTGAGGTCTTTTGGCTTGTCCCCTTCAATGCGCCCAACCGCTCCATCATCGTTCCCCTATTATGCAAATCCCCTTCAGGGCAACCTGCCCTTTCCTATAGCACGATCGTTATAGCACCGTTCGCATTATGGGACTACATTTTTCCGCCGGATTAATCTTGGTTTCACAAAGACGAAACGCAGCCCGACGAAAGATCGGAAAGGACGCTTTGACCCTCCTTCCGCTTCTTCGAAAGCGACATCGGTACGTGGAAAGCAAGAAGTTAGGCATCATGCAAAGCTCGCAGGCACATAGGCGCGACGGTAAAATCCGCGAGCGCCATCGGATACCACCTGGCATATAGCGCCAATGGCAACCATCGAAATAACCGTGCCAACGCCCACGCCGAACAAATGGCCGGTCATCGCAAGCGCCATTACACATGCGATGGAAAAACGCAGCACATCGTTGATGATCTTCGCCTTGCCGAAGGGAAGATGGGTGATTTTCATAAAGGCCTGCGTGCAGCCATCGGCGGGGTTCAGAACGAAATCCATAGCCACCATGGCGCTTACCCCAATACCGATAAGTGTGATGCCGATCGTGAACATAATGCAGCTGGTAAGCAGGTTTGGATCATGGCAAACCAGAAGAAATCAAGCCCCAACACGAAGTCAAACAGGTCGATAAGGCAACCGAATGCAAAGGCAAAAGGAATCTGAAGAGCGATTTTGACATTGAGCGTTCGAAACACCAGAACCTGAATAAGGATATCGATACAGTATAGACATATGCACGATTGCCCCAAGGTAAGCAGGTGGGTGCCTTCACTGAACACCAGCGGTACCGACTGAAATGCCGGCGCGCCAAAATCACTTCGAGCACTCAAGACAACGCCTACACCCAAAATCAAAATGCCACCAAGATATATGGCTATGCGCAAAGGCATAGAGCGGGTTGTGGCCGTCTTGCCTTCCCCTGCTGCGATGCTTCCCATGGTAATCTTCTTCCCCCTCGGTCCGCCGCTCCAGACCTTCCCTCCGACGAAACGACGGCTTTCATGCCAGTGTAGCAGTATGGTACCGCTCGGTGCATTTAAAGCGCTTCATCGGGTATGCTGAAAGAGCGCATCGGCGCGAGGGGAAGGGACCGCAATGGCAAAGAAGATTACGAAAAAACAGGCAAGGAAGGCAACCGAGGCAGCCGTCGAAAATGCCTTGGAAAAGTACCTTTCAAGCACTCTTAATACTGACGAGGAAAAACAAGGCGGCGACACTTCGCCCCTCGGAACGCCCTACCGCCGTGGCTCGGTAACCCTACGCGGAAAGATGGTCCCTCGCTACAGCACCACAGGAAAACTGATCAGCGAAGAGCCGGGCACTGATTGGCGCGATGCCGACCCTTGGCGCACACTGCGCATCCAGTCCGAGTTCGTGGACGGCTTTGACGCTCTTGCCAAATTAGGGCCAGCAGTATCCATATTCGGATCAGCCCGAACCGAACCAACCGACCCTTACTATGAACACGCCATGCAAATCGCAGGCAAGCTTGCCAATCGGGACATTGCCGTTATCACCGGCGGTGGCCCCGGCATTATGGAAGCGGCAAACCGTGGAGCAGCACTTGCGGGTGGCACTTCGGTAGGTCTTTCCATCGAACTTCCCTTTGAAGAAACCACCAACGATTGGGTTAATCTCGGAATCGAGTTCCGCTACTTCTTCGTCCGCAAAACCATGTTCGTAAAGTACTCTTCGGGTGCTATCTTCTTCCCTGGCGGCTTTGGCACGCTTGACGAGATGTTCGAGGTGCTGGTGCTGGCGCAAACGCATAAGATCGGGAACATGCCCATCGTGCTGTTCGGCACCGAATACTGGCAAGATCTAGTCAGCTGGATCAAGGGCCCCTTGCTTAAGCAGAACATGATCAGCGAATCCGACATCGACTTGTTCACCGTTACCGACAGCCATGAAGAAGCCATCCGCATAGCAACAAGCGGCATTAAGTCGAAATAACCTGCCTCGAAAGGAACGTTATGCCCATCGAACTGGTTGATTGCCACACCCACACCGTGTTCTCCGACGGAAAAAGCACTTTTCAGGAAAACATGCATGCAGCCACAGCGAAGGGAATAACCACTATAGCCTGCACTGACCATTGGGGCAGGCCCGACTTCATCGATTGCTCCGTCGAAGAAGGCAAGCTCGAGCAGTACGCTTCCGCAATTGAAAGCGTACGCGGCGAATTTCCCGAACTCGAAATTGTGCACGGTCTGGAAGCGGACTGGTACCCAGGCTGCAGCACCGATTTGGCGGAAACACGCGGCAACGCAACGTTCCTTCTTGGATCCATCCACTACCTTCAGGAAAAGGCACTCGACTGGGATGAAGATATGCGCATCTGGGAAGAGCTGGGGGCAAACGAGCTTTGGCAGCTCTACGTCGAAGAATGGTGCAAGGCGGCAACCAGCGGCCTGTTCGATTCCATGGCACATCCCGACCTACCGCGCCTGTTCAGCCTTTCCGGCTATGCACCTTCGCTCGACCTTGCTCCGCTATTCGATTCCATGGCGCAAGCAGCACGCGAGGGTAAAGTGCACGTTGAGATCAACACGGCAGGTTTAACCAAAGACTTTGCCGATTTTTATCCGCAGGAGCCCTTGCTTGAACGCTTTTTCCGGGCAGGCGTGCCACTGACCGTGGGCTCTGACGCCCATCACGCAAGCCGTATTGGCGACAGCATCCTTGAAGCCTATCGCTACGCCCACCGCATAGGGTACGCCTCCATCGACGCGCCAACCGCCCAAGGAGATTGGCGCAGCATAAGCATCGAAAGCATTTAGCCCGCTATCGGCATAAAAAGAAGCGGCACCCGCCAAAACCAGATGCCGCTTCTTCTCAAGCATTTTGCTTTCGGCGGTGCCGCGAATTGCCTGACGGAAGCATTTTGAGCAACCGCCCATCCCTGCAACCAGGCGTTTTCCGTCATAAGCAATAAGCTTATTTGTGCAGGTCTTCCACTTCTGCAAGATTGCCGAACGCCCTGATATAGATGCGCAAAGCGCGCTTCAACTCTTCTTCGGCAATGCCCTCGTTGGCGGCATGCATACCCCCTACCCAACTCGGCACGGGATAAGCTCCCTCTTCTGCGGGGCCAAAGCTTACGGCATTGGGAAACTCGCGAGCATAGGTGCCGCCTCCCATGGTGAAAGGACGCACCTGTTTGCCCGTGGTGGAGCAATACGCATCCATGAGCGCACGGACAGGAGCCGTATCGGGGTTCACCACAAAAGGATCCTTGCATGCGGTAACGGCAAGCGAAGCACCTTGGGCATGTGACAATGCCTCAAATGCAGTGCTGAGCTCGCTGCCGGTAATTGCCGCGGGGAAGCGAATGTCCTCGGTCATGACAAAAGCGCCATTGACCTTGTTCATCATGCCAACAACGCTGGTCAGATTACCGAAATCGGCATCTGAGCAGGCAACATCGGCAATTGCCCCATCGGTACATTCGGCCATGCTGGCAGCAAATTGCAACCATGCATTTTCTTCACCAGAGCACACACCAGCAGAAATAAGATAGCGGCACAGGATGCCGATAGCATTCAACGTGCCTTCGGGGAGCGAGGCATGCCCCGCAATACCCGTTGCAGCAACAAGGGCCCCTTCTTCGCAAGGGGAAACTTCTATGCGATCGGCCTTTGGCAGACTTTCCGCTTCAACCCGAACCACAGCACGCGCTATGCCAGGCACCGCATTGGGAGCCGTTCCTGCTGCAAAAGAGGCAATGACGCCCTCGATGGTTCCGGAGGTTATCGTTGCCCCAAATTGCCCTTTCTCGCCATAGCACAAGGGGAATTCGGCATCGGGGGTGAACAAGAAATCAGGGGCATCGTTGTGCTCCAAGTAGTAAGGGACATCGCCCATCCCCGACTCCTCATTGCAGCCGAAAATGAAACGTACCCCATGGCGCAGATTCGCACCACGATCAAGCCAGAATTTCAAGCCATACAACGCCGTGAGCAACGGAGCCTTGTCATCGGATGTGCCACGTCCGATGAGCACGCCCTCCTTACGGGTAAGACCGAACGGGTTAAAATCCCAGCCCTCTCCGGCGGGAACCACATCAACATGGCCGATAACGCCAATCTGCTGCCCGCTTTCGCCTGGCAAATCGGCAAAACCGGCATACCCATCTCCATCATGGGGCTCCAACCCCATACGCTGCGCAATGGCAAGGGCTTCGTCAAGCGCCGCGCGGGGCCGTGGGCCGAAAGGCGCACCGGGTGCCGCATGCTCGGCATCAAGCGAGCTGTCAATGGAAATCAAGCGTTCGGCATCAGCCAAAAAAGCCGGCCACTGCTCCGCAACAAATGCCTCGATGTCTTCCTCGGTTGCCCGCATGATGCACCTCTTTCGTCATGAAACAAAAATGCGGGTCGACAATCGCCGGCCCGCACATAATCTTATCGCTCTTTAGAATCTGAAATCATTTCCCGTTCCTGCAAGGATTTCGCCAACATGCTGCTCGGCAATACGACGCGTCTTTTCGTTAGGAATGCTCAGCAGTTCGCGCTTTACCATGGCAAGGCCCTTTTCCTTGGTTTCGGGAGTGGCGTAATCGGCCAAGTACTCCGTGAGCGTCATCAGGGCATTTGGATGGCAGTAGTTAAGGATCTCACCGTTCTTGCAGAAACTCATGAACCTGTCGCCCGTACGCCCTGCACGATAGCAAGCCGTGCAGAAGCTGGGTATGTGGTTATTGTCCATCAGCCAGCTGATAACCTCATCGAGCGTGCGCTGATCCGACACGTCGAACTGCTCGGTATCATGCGGGCGCTCCGGCTCGTTGTAGCCGCCAACACTGGTACGGGACCCACCGGAAATCTGGCTTACGCCATACTGCAAAGCATGTTCGCGCACCAGTTCGCTCTCACGCGTGGAAATGATAATGCCGGTATAGGGCACGGTAATGCGAATGAGGGCAATGATCTTCTCGAACATTTCATCAGGAATGCCGTTGTCAAACACCTCAGGGTCGATATCCATCGCAGGCTTAACGCGCGGAACGCTGATGGTGTGCGGGCCCACGCCGTGTACTGCCTCTAAATGCTCAGCGTGCATGATCAAACCGGCGAACTCGTAGCGATATCCTTGCAATCCAAACAATACACCCAGGCCCACGTCATCGATGCCACCCTCCATGGCGCGGTCCATCGCTTCGGTATGCCAATCGTAATCACTCTTCGGGCCTGTGGGATGCAGCTCCTGGTAGCCCTTCTTGTTGTACGTTTCCTGGAACAGAATGTACGTGCCGATTTCCGCTTCTTTAAGCATGCGGTACTCTTCGACCGTGGTTGCGGCAATGTTCACGTTTACACGCCTGATTGCGCCATTTCGGTGCTTGATGGAGTAGATGGTTTCCATGCTTTCCAGGATGTATTCGATGGGGTTGCGCTTCGGGTCTTCGCCTGCCTCGATAGCCAAGCGCTTATGGCCCATATCTTGCAAGGCAATAACCTCAGCGCGAATCTCTTCCTGAGTGAGCTTCCTGCGGGGAATGGTCCGGTTCTTTGCGTGATACGGGCAATACAAGCAGCCGTTCACGCAATAATTCGAAAGATACAACGGCGCAAAAAGAACAATGCGATTGCCGTAATAGGCCAGCTTTATCTGACGCGCCAGCTCTTTGATCTCCTTGTTGATCTGCGGATCTTCGCACGCCAAAAGAATGCTTGCCTCGCGATGGGTTATGACCGCACCATGATCTGCCGAAGGATGCAAGTTGGCACGTGCCTTGTCCAAAATGCGACGGCATAGCTCGATATCATCCTTATGCGCATCAGCATAGGCAATGGAATCGAGGATCTCTTCGTGGCAAATGAACTCGTCGGCGCGAAGCGATTTCGGATCGTAGCGGAATTCCGTCATAAGCTCTTCTTTCGCTTTGTCTTCTATAGAAACAAACGGTAAAAACAGACGGGCACCGCTTTTACCACAGGCATAGTTATTGTACTTATGCACAACTATGTTTAACTTAGCGCTAATCGGGCTCAGCCGCTCACCAAAAACCACGTTCATCTACAAACGGCACCATAATCTGTTAAAGAAACGAAACAATACAATGGGAACATTCCTAAAAAAGACGTACGGGAAAGGGTTCGTATGAGCATCGCGCAAAACGGCCGCGCACAGGGGCCAACGTCACAATCATCCTCTGCGGACAAGCCCCTCCTCAAAGAAAGCGGCCCCGCCCTTATGCGTACCCCCAAGGGCATGCGTATGGCAATTGGCCTGTTCGGGCGTCGCAATGTGGGCAAATCAAGCGTACTGAACGCCATTACCAACCAGCAAACCAGCATCGTTTCCGCTGTCGCAGGCACCACCGCTGACCCCGTTGACAAACCTATGGAGCTGTTGCCTTTAGGGCCAGTGCTGTTCGTCGATACCGCAGGCATCGACGACGATCAGGAAACCGTTGGCGAGCTGCGCACTCAACGCACCAAAAAGGTGTTCGACCGTTGCGATATGGGCGTCATCGTAACCGAGGCAGGTACCTGGGGCCCCTACGAAGAAGAGATCGCTGCTCAGCTTTCCAACCGAGGCATCCCCTTCATCATCGTGTGCAACAAAACGGATCTGCTTCCTGTTGGCGCCCAAGGGTCCAACTCCAACCCCACCAGCTCGGCAGAAAGCCGCACACCACGGGGAGCCGTCGCCGATCCCCGGCAAGAAAAGCTTATCGAAGCATGCCGCAGCGCCCTTCCCCATGACCTCCAGCAAAAACCTCTGGTTTGCATGTGCGCGGCAAACCAAGAAGGCGTGCTTGAACTGCGCCAAGCCCTGCTCGACAACGCACCCGAAGAGTTCGTGAACGACCCTAAGATCATCGGAGATATCGTTGATCCAGGCTCGGTGGTTATCTTGGTTATCCCCATCGACAAAGAAGCGCCGAAGGGGCGCCTTATCCTCCCCCAGGTTCAAGCCATACGCGATTTGCTCGACTCCAGCTGCCTTTCGCTTTGCGTTACCGACAAGGAACTGCCGCGCGCTTTAGCGGCGCTGAAAGAACCGCCCACCTTGGTGGTCACCGATTCCCAGGCGTTCGACAAGGTGGCGGCAATCGTGCCAGAAAACGTTCCCCTTACTGGCTTTTCCGTTGCGTTTGCCCGCTTCAAGGGAGACTTGCCCACCCAAGCCCTGGGGACGCTTGCCATCGACAAGCTCACCGAAAACTCCCGTGTGCTCATAGCAGAAGCCTGCACCCATCACCCCATCGAAGAAGATATCGGCACCGTGAAGATCCCTCGTCTGTTACGTGCTCGCATCGGACAAGGACTTACCATCGAAAACGTGCGAGGCGTAGACTTCCCGGAAGATCTTTCAAGCTATGACCTGGTAATTCACTGTGGAGGCTGCACCTTTAACCGCCGCGCCGTACTCTCCCGCATCCAAGCATGCGTGCATGCGGGCGTGCCGGTATCCAACTACGGCTTAACCCTTGCCTATTTAATGGGCGTATTCGATCGCTCCATCAAGGCGTTCCCTGGTATGGAACAATTCCTGGAAGAGAACCGGCGCTAAGACCACAGCCTTACAGTTGGCAATTGCGCCCATGGGTATCCGCTATCTATGGACGCAATTTCATTTTGTTGCCGCTCATCGGTAAACCAACCCCGCTCACCCTTGCCCGTTGTTATACTTTGTATAAGCATGCGCGCTCACAGGACAAAGCGCCGATTTATTTTGGCGGAGCCGTATGCACAAGGCTGGAAAACACCAGCTCAACCATACAGACCGAGGAGAATTCCATGAGCCCATTGGAAATCCGCACCTCGAGCGAAGCGGAGAAGACCGTGCGCGGCGTATGTCAAGACATGGCTCGCCGTCTTGTTTCGCATCCTCAAGGTACCTGTCCCGTTGATGTGACGCGCGGCCTTATCGCCTTGTGTCGCACGCAAACATGCGGCAAGTGCGTTCCCTGCCGCATCGGCTTGGCGCAGATCGAATCGCTGCTCGACAGCGTGCTGGAAGGAACGGCAACCGAAGCCGACCTTGCGCGAATCGAGGCACTCGCTGAAAACGTGCGCATTTCGGCAGATTGCGCAATCGGTACCCAAGCTGCCGAAATGGCCCTTACTGGAGTACGCGCCTTCCGCGAAGACTACGAGCTCCACGCAGAAGGCCGCTGCCTGTGCACGTCCGACCACCCTGTCCCCTGCGTTCAGGGCTGCCCCGCAAATGTCGATATTCCTGGCTACATCGCGCTGGTAAAAGCTGGCCGCTTCGACGATGCCATTGAACTCATTTGCAAAGACAACCCCTTCCCAAGCGCCTGCGCCTATGTCTGCGAGCATCCCTGCGAAAACACCTGTCGTCGCAGCTTCGTTGATTCCGCTGTCAACATCCGCGGCCTGAAGCGCTATGCCTGCGACCACGAAACGCCCAACCGTCCCACCACAGTGGCAGAACCCACCGGCAAGAAGGTTGCCGTTATCGGTGGCGGTCCTGGCGGTCTTACCGCAGCGTATTACCTCACCCGCATGGGTCATTCCGTAACGGTATACGAGCAGCGCGCCAAGCTCGGTGGCATGCTCCGCTACGGCATCCCCAACTATCGCCTGCCCAAAACCCTGCTCGACACTGAAATCGAGCACATCACCTCTTTGGGGGTAGAGGTTAAGCTGGGCGTTTCCGTTGGCAAGGACGTTGCAATCGCCGACCTCGAGCGCGACTTTGATGCCGTTTACGTATGCATCGGCGCTCACTCAGACAAGAAACTCCGCATCGAGGGCGAAGACGCACCGGGCGTAGTTCCCGCCGTTGCCATGCTGCGCAAAATCGGCGACGGCACTATCGCCGACCTCTCCGGCCAAGACGTTGTCGTGGTTGGCGGCGGCAACGTTGCCATGGACGCCGCCCGCAGCGCGCGCCGCATGGGAGCCAAGTCGGTAAAGATCGTCTACCGTCGTCGCCGCGCCGACATGACAGCAC
>ERZ1026856.174-NODE-174-length-45875-cov-10.604932_pt1 | contig 45875 bp, 43 predicted proteins | sample MGYA00380158_ERZ1026856 | MGnify/ENA primary metagenome ERZ1026856 (study PRJEB33269, sample SAMEA4719794) | human gut metagenome | biome: human-associated habitat; feature: organic feature; material: feces | place: Cameroon | collected 2013-10 ... | reverse complement strand
CTTCTCGTTACCTATTATGCCTATTGAGAAATATCCTGCCAAAACATTCTTTTTTTACAATACATACTCTAATCCTATCAAAAATGACATTTTTTTACAAGATACACTAAAAGATTAGCAATCAAGTTTTATGCCCCTATGTAGATGATATCTTCATCTCTATAGCTGGATTTTGCATCAATTACATGGTAGTGCTAATATCGCTACATGTACAAGTATATGATAATAATAATTATACTATCATATACAAAATCCCTGTCATCTGTTTCCCAGGCAGCTAAAAGGATTCCCTCTATATAATGATATTTCCCATATAAAATAAATTTCCGCCAATTTTCCGCTGCATATAATTTTCATATTTATACATGCTTTTATTTTTTTGATGATATTAAATGTTTTCCTTGCAATAAATTTTAAATTAGATTACAATAATATACAGTTGGATAAATTAATATATATGGAAAGGGATAAAAATTTACATGAGACTAAAATTATTTGACAAACGTTATAATCGCAACAAGGATTTTTTGTATTGGCATGTAGATATTTGCACTGATGAACATTTTGTAGAGGATAAACTCCACGATTTTCATTGCCAGAAGAAGAATATTGTTAATTGCTTCAAAATCTTCAGTATATGCAACTTCACCATGGATGTGGCCATTGCCAAAAACGACACCTACGAAAGCTTTGAAGCAGAATTAAGAAGAAACGTACCAGGCATAACCCATATAACGGCATTACCAATTACCAGTATCATCAAATAATATAGGGAATACAAAATCCCTGTTAGGAGAATGTCTATCATTGCTAAACATGATAGCATAACTCTTAACAGGGATTTTTTAGTCCCACCGGGTTGCGCTTAAATCAAAGGCGTGGTTGGCTATAGTGTTCTCCAATGGTCAATATGCGTCGGGGTACATTTCACAAATCACTGCTACCTCGTTCATATGTATCAGTATATTTTTTCCTTGATATATACTGATATATGAGTTAATCTCTTGGCAAGAGATTAAGCGGTGAGTCTGCGGACGAACTGCGAAGCCTCGCTTATCTGCGGAGAAGCTAGGCTTTTTTATAGTGTGCCTAGCATGGGCACACTATAAAAACCGCCTCCTGCCGTCATGCAGGGGGCGATTTTCACACGGCTCCTTTAATCAATATTTTATTTTGTAAAGCTCATTAATTCCGTTTCCAAATTTTGCAACATCTCTTTATAATTATTTTTTTCCATAATCGCTCTCCTTTGTGCAGTTTTTTCAAAAAATTCATCAAATATTTTATCATAACATTTCTCTGATACATAATCTCTTATTGAATACTTGTATTTAACACCATAATTATCCTTATAAAAACACAATCTTATTATTGGATTAAGTCGTGCTATAGCAACCAGTGCCCTATCATGCGTTGCTAGATAAACAATATTAATTTTCCTAGTTTTTTTCCACATATTAAACATTTGCTCTGGCATATTCCACAAATGAAATATATCCCAAGCCATGCCTTCCACATCCTTTGTTTTACTTCTGGAATTTGGTTTCACCTTTGAAAAAAATCTTACTACATCTTTTTGTTTGTTAAAATACCAATAGGCCAACAAAACTCCATTTTCCCAATATGAACCTAACTCATTATTAACAAATTCCATTAACTGCAATAATTTATTTTCCGCTGATTTTTTAGATGAAAATTCTATAATATAAATTTTTAACAAAAAGCAACGTATGGCATTAATCCTCTCTTTTTCATTATTTCTGATATTTTTACGATTGTCTAACATTTGCTGATAAGCTCTATTTGCACGATATTCATCCTCTAATTGCGGCATATATTCACTGTAAAATTTATTTTCATTACACATTCTAGAAAAACAAAAATAGTTTAATAAACATTTACGTACGCTTTCCAGGTCTTTCATCGCAGATGTATTCATACTTGCTTCTAAAAAATATGGCATAGCATTCAATTGAATTTGATTACGACCTATGAACTTTGCAAAATCCAGAAACTCTTGATTTTGCAAACTATATTGACTTCCTCGCAACATAGACAATATGTTAGAATCTAAGTCTATTGTTGCATCAGCAATAATATTTATCTTATCACCCTGCATTGGTAATAAGACTGTATTCTCGTACTTCATGAATTCAAGTATAGTGTACCCATTTTTGTCATATATTCTTACTATATCTTGAAACCTAGATGTATGCTTTAAATCAAAAAATAAAAAAGACACATCATTTTTTATAAATTCATCTTTGTGTTCTTCAATTTCTTTTTCAGGTTCATCACTACATAATACAATTTGAATTTTATCTAATACGCGCATATTGGAACCTCCGTTTCACATACCTTATTATTAATATTTGAATTGATACCACAATAAACTAACTCTTTGCGACATTTGTTTTGTAATACGACAAAAACACCTCCCTGGGAACATATCTCTCCTAAAATTCAATTTGTTTACCTCCTCTCTTTTCATTTCCATACATAATATCATCTAAGTCAGCGTTTAAAAGACGATTTTGTCGCAAAAAATACCGAACTCAAAAGTTAGCACATCTAATCTAACTCTTAAGTTCGGTATAAATCACCATATATAAATCTATGAAATAATAATGTCGCCATCGCCAAGCATGATAGCATAACCCTTAACAGGGATTTTTCTTGAATCACTGCCTATCAAAACGGATTTTTTCTAACCAATTTCGCAATAATTTTCCATAATCCTTCATACGAGCTGACAATTCCACGGCAAATTCCTCATCATAGGTATGAGTTGTCAGATTTCTATCCCCTGACATACGCAGGGCCATTTCTGTTTGTTCTGCAGATAATATGCCAATTCGTTGACATTCACGGATAACTCGGCGGGGTGAAGCAGCATCTATACCCTCAAAAACCCGTAAATAATCCTTAGCACATTTCCAGAGTATTTCATAAGAAAATTCAAATCTCTGTATCATGGCATCTCGCTCTACCTCAGTCCATTCGTCCATCGAAGCTAACTCCTCTAACTTGGACACCGCCCGTTCTGCCAAAGCCAATCTTTCCTTTAGCTTTTCCACAAAATCCCCTCCTGATGAATACGCCTTCTCAGACTTTCTGCTGCCATCCCCATATAAACCACATCAACAATATAGATAATATCTGAATTCTCCAAAGCCTCCCGAAATTCATTCACCTTGTACTCTAAAGCAGAATCTATCTTCACGCCAGATTTGCTCTCTATGGCAATATCCACATCCGAACTTTGTCTAGCCTCTCCTCGAGCCCAAGAACCAAAAAGATATATCCTCACATCACTATCCTGCCAAAAATCCAGCGTGAAATTCTTCAGTTTAATAAGATATTCATTCATATATCCACCTTATGACACCGCTTCTCGTTACCTATTATGCCTATTGAGAAATATCCTGCCAAAACATTCTTTTTTTACAATACATACTCTAATCCTATCAAAAATGACATTTTTTTACAAGATACACTAAAAGATTAGCAATCAAGTTTTATGCCCCTATGTAGATGATATCTTCATCTCTATAGCTGGATTTTGCATCAATTACATGGTAGTGCTAATATCGCTACATGTACAAGTATATGATAATAATAATTATACTATCATATACAAAATCCCTGTCATCTGTTTCCCAGGCAGCTAAAAGGATTCCCTCTATATAATGATATTTCCCATATAAAATAAATTTCCGCCAATTTTCCGCTGCATATAATTTTCATATTTATACATGCTTTTATTTTTTTGATGATATTAAATGTTTTCCTTGCAATAAATTTTAAATTAGATTACAATAATATACAGTTGGATAAATTAATATATATGGAAAGGGATAAAAATTTACATGAGACTAAAATTATTTGACAAACGTTATAATCGCAACAAGGATTTTTTGTATTGGCATGTAGATATTTGCACTGATGAACATTTTGTAGAGGATAAACTCCACGATTTTCATTGCCAGAAGAAGAATATTGTTAATTGCTTCAAAATCTTCAGTATATGCAACTTCACCATGGATGTGGCCATTGCCAAAAACGACACCTACGAAAGCTTTGAAGCAGAATTAAGAAGAAACGTACCAGGCATAACCCATATAACGGCATTACCAATTACCAGTATCATCAAATAATATAGGGAATACAAAATCCCTGTTAGGAGAATATCTATCATTGCTAAACATGATAGCATAACTCTTAACAGGGATTTTTAAGTCCCACCGGGTTGCACTCAAATCAGAGGCATGGTAAGTTCTATTCTTTAACAAAGGTATTTTCTTCACTGCGTTCCTTGCTTGCGAGAGTGCTGTGTTAGATTTAGCCAAGCTTCATGATTTATAACTACATCTTACTCAGCGTTTAAAAGACGATTTTGTCGCAAAAAATACCGAACTCAAAAGTTAGCGCTTCTAATCCAACTCTTAAGTTCGGTATAAATCACCATATATTTGATATCATCAAGTAGTTTTTAGTTTTCTAATATTTTATGAATTATTTCTTTCTGAAAACATGATAAAATTGTATTATGTCATCTGCATTATCAAAACTATTAGGCAAAGGATATGCAAATTTATCATTATATCCATCTGCATATGAAAAAGAATTTACACAAATTATTATGACTTGCCACTTAATCCTCTATTTTCACGCTATCAAATCTCCTATTATTTATGATATGACCATCATTATCTATGATAGTATATGTATCTTTTTGAATCACCAGTGTATTATCACTTTCATTTATATAACACTTCTGCAATACTGATTTTTCGGTATTTGAGTCTATAACCGCAAAATTTTCATTTTTTTAATTTAAAATCCCGTATTCCTTTCTGTTATTTGCATAATTATAACCTTCAAGATAAGAACTATATATAAGATATGTAAAAATCATCATCATTATCATAACAAAATACATAATTTTAAATACCTTTCTTTTTTCTAACCCATCATTCACCTTATCATCTTGAATAGTTGCATTATACCAAGGCTCATCTATAAAGTATCCCCACAAAAGAGTAATAATTACATGACATGTAATTATTAATACAACTTCCATAAATGTATAATTTATAGGAGTAACCCATAATAGCATAGCTGGAAATACAAATATACATAAGAGGCAATTTCGAAAATTTTCCCTTTTATTCATTGCTATAACACTACAACTTATATAAGATACATAACCTAGCATTGGTGCTAAAAACATCAAATCAAGTGATATATGACCTGTAGATATCAACATTATATTTTGCTTTATATCATAATAATCATACATACTATAAGCATAAAAACATTTCTGCAAATCCAATAGTTGCGATAACAACGTCGAGACACTTCCCGCCAAAAGCGTTATTAATACATCGTTAGTTCTGATAAAACGCCAAATAGAATCATTGTCAATTTCATTCTTTACTTGCATCCTTATCCATCTCTCCTACTGCAATAAACTATGTAAAATCAATGCATCATTTAACTTTTCTCTTATTCTTGCAAGAGAAAAGTCTTTTTAGTAGTTTTTTCATTTTACATCTTTACAACATCTTTTTCTTCAGCATGTATTAAATCCTGATTTAAGTGTATATTATTAGCAGACATCGTTATGGCCTACTATAGATTTTATGTGATATCTTAATTCTACATCTGGGGAGACATAACAATGTATATTCTTTAGTAAAAATGAATTTTACTATTTACCTTATCTTTCTACAAACGTAATTTATAAAACGACAAATCACCTTACAAAAAATAATTGACATAAATGTAGACATTTCTTTTTTACACATTTGCATACTTCTACTTATTCCATGCACTTCTCTTTTCTCATTATATTTAGGTACATCTTTCAAACACATTAAGCCAATAAATGAACAAGCATATTGAAAAATAAACAGCCATGCAGGTATAATCTTTGTATCAGTTTCTTCCATTTTAATTGCATTGTATGTCTCAACATATTGAACTATATTCATATTTTTTATTCCTTGATACATATATTTAATTATATCCTCACATTGTTCAACTTTACATTCTTTGTCAAGGAAAAATACATCATCTAGCAGTCCAAACGCAAACAATGTATGTCCGATTATCCACAGAGAAAAAATTCCCCATATTATTTTCTTTAACAAACCAAAAATTATGTCATTATCCTTAATCTTTTCTTCTAGATAATACACTATCGCATACGTAGCTACATACACGACAAAGAACATATACCATGATATTAATCCTAGTCTAGGTTGCTCTAACTCTCTTTTTATGAAGACTATTTCCATATATGGTATTATTCCCAAGCCCCAATACTGGAATATTATCATTCCGTATATAAAGATACAGATTATCGACTTTATTAAATTCTTTTCATCTCTAATACTGCAACAACAAAATAATAAAAATAAAGACGCCCACGTTAATAAGCAAAAAGCAGTATACTCATTTTGTTTAAAATTAAATAATAGGCAAAACAAGAATATTCCTAGATAGATAATATTATCATACAGACTATGTGCTTTAAGACCAGGTATAATATATTTTTTTACAATACAATTCATCTTTTCAGATAATATATTAGCAAAATTACCTATCAACAACCTAAAATCACTCCACCCATAGCACAGTATTTGCCATTTACAACACCTTAATAAATGATAGTTTTCATTCTTTAATACAGCCAATATTATAAACGTACATATCCCCAAAACTACTTTTCGCTACTACGCGTACAACATATACCTGCTGCACATATTCCCATAATCAACCAATACAATCTCATTGCACCATACCCCGCAAAAAGTATAGCACCAATGCTAATGTTGATGTGAACATAATCATAACCTTTACATATTAAATATTGTTTTCCACATTATGATTCCCTCATCTAAAAAGTTTTTTTACAAAAATATTAACTTTATCTGCAAAACTTATTCTTCTTTTAAACCGAAACATTTTATTAATTTTTTTCTACGAGCATTACACGCTCCAATGATTACTGTATCCTTATATTTGGGGATTCCTGAAAATAATCCTGCAAACATAATTGGCAATATTAGGTGTAACATGTACCAAAACACAGGCAGTTTATTTTCACTAGCCTCTTTAAAATGATCTAAAGACATGTATGATACCACGGCTGAAGCACATTTTGGCAAATCCATATAATCACGTATACTTATCTGACTACTATCAAGTAACATTTGATCTATTAGTCCAAAATAAAACAATGTATGACCAGATATCAAATAAACAAAAAACGACCATATCAAACCTCTAATCGGAGTCAAAATAGCATGATCATTTGGTATTTTTTGCAACAAAAAAAACGTAAAAAAATATGGTCCTAAAAACTGAAAAACTATTATTAATAATATTCTCATATAGAATATTAAATTACTGTCTGTCTCCCAAATCTTGGGGTAATTCATCACACTCATTTCACATGCTAAAAATGTTGTCACCATGGCCATAGCATAACCTAACAATACAACAACAGACATAAAGCAACTCTTCTTGAATGTGATATTTTTTACATCTGCCGCTATATATAATATTAGATACACATATGCTATAAATGAAAGAACTTTTACTGCCATGCACTCAAACATCCGCATAGATAGTGGCACAAATATTACGGATATTAATGCAATTTTTGTTTTTAAATCATTTTTTTCCCAAATATTTTGAAAAACATTTTTTGCTGTCCCTATAAATGTATAAATACATTTATAAAAATTCTCTATTAGCCTCTGCTTCATTTAATTCTCGTATGATGTTGTTAGAAGACAAAAACATCATCTCTCCCTTTCTTGTTAATCGGTAAATTATAAATGCAATTTACTTTGGATATTCCTTCATTAATGCTTCGAAAGTCTTAACAGCTTCATCCACACCTATGTCATTCATACAATCATTACTACCACCACATGGTTTGCCATAGCCTATTCTATCGCATGGATTGCATGGATGCTTGTGGAAAATATATTTGCATTTGTGCAATGGTGCCCATTTTTTAGGGGAAGTCGGTCCATAAAAAGCCATTGATGGACAACCAACAGCTGCCGCAATATGCAATGGTGCACTACAACTGCCTATAAAATAATCCATTTTTCTAAGCAATGTAGCTGTAGTTGTCAGTTTCAGTTTGCCTCTTAAATCGCAAAGCTTTACCCCCCCGGAATTCTTAATATTTTTCCGGATATCGCCTTTTCCACCTAAAATATAAAAGTTGCATTTGTATTTATCATTCAAACGTTGCATAAATTCATCGTATCTATCTACAGACCAATTTTTTAAATTTGTTGACGAAAATGGAGCAATAGCTATATTTATTCCCTTATTAGTTGAGTGCTTCATAATATCCTCAACCAAAGCTAAATCTGTACTTGTAGGCTCTGCCACACAAAGCCTTGTAACATCCTTAGTCAATTTTAAACCAATAGCATTATTAATAACCTTGGACATATAGTGCGTAAAATACATTTCCTCACTATCAGCTGGTCTTTCTACCCCATGCGTCATGAACAAATTTCTTTTATGGGCTAGCCCTGCCCTAACAGGTATGCAAGCCAAAAATGGAATCCAAGCACTACGATATTTATAATCTAACAATATGGCCACATCATATCTCCATATTTTTCTTATTACTGGTAGCAGTGGCATTCCCTTATCATATGGTATCACCTCATCAATAAACGGCAAATCTACTAATTCTGCCGTGTCAGGATCAACCATGAACGCCAATTTGCTACTAGGGAATTGCTCCCGAATAGCTCTCACTATCCCAGTTGATATAACTACGTCCCCTAACATATTATTTTGGCAAATTAATATCTTGTTAAACTTCATGCTGATTCCTTTCTTCCAATTCCATCTTGCCTGCTGCAAAAAGTAATCCCATTAAAAACCAAAATTCTCTCATGATAGGCACTTGTGTTAAATTTGTATCTGTCAAGCCCTCCACCTGTATACCTATCATTATCAGCAATCCTATCATTCCATATGCTAACTTTGCCATAGCTTTTTCTTTTCTATAAAGCAGCCAAAATTTATATACAAAAAAGCCGTATAACATAATAAATGCCACAATGCCTATCAAGCCACCCTCGGATAAGTATTTGAAAAAGTTATTGTGTGGATGCCCATGTCCTTTATGATAATCTTCATCTCCTCTTTGCTTAGCCAAAGGGGAAATATATTGCGTATTATACATATACTGAAACTGATCCTGACCAATCCCATGTACTGGATAATCTTCAAAAATTCTAATTGATGACTCCCACATAAGAACTCTTTCTATGCTGCTCTGATCCTTCATTTGACTGATAGATGCAATTCTATTCATAAGATACCCATTGGTTGCAAAGTTAATTCCACTCATCGCTATTAACATTCCAATGCAAACCGCCATTATTTTTTTTCTATTAATCGCATCCATGCACAAACTAAATAATATCATTATCACAAAGGCAATCCAACCACCTCTTGTGCCAGATGCTATCAACATTAACATCGAAAATATCATAAGAAAAAAAGAATAATATCTTATCGCCTTGCTTTTCCTATACAAATTACAAATCAAATACAACATGGGAATCGCCATCAACAAATGACTAGCAAAAAATGTTGCTGTATTATTAAAGGCCATCGGACGATTATTAGACAAAACAATATATTGATAAGCACCATATACATCATTCAATAATGTTGATATTGAAAATGCCATCAGTATATAGAGTAACTGTTTTTTGTTTTTTAGATATAAAATACCAAAAAACAATGGAATAAACCTATACATCGTTGCCCAAACATCACCAAAGCTAGCTACTGGATTAACAGATAAAGCAGCTATAATACACTGTAAACCACCATACAAAAGCAGAACTCCTCCAAATGCATTGAATTGTAATGGCAGTTTTTTTGTTTTTATATACTGCATCGCCATTATAAGAACAGATATTACTATACACGCACTTGTAATTCCTGTTGATATATTACTTGCCAATGCAAAAATTATCATTACTCCATACATTAATTTCTCATATATATTCATAAAAATTTCCTCTCATATATTCTTGCCGCCAACCTTTAATGGCAACTCACTTAATTCTCTCGCTGAAATCCTGATAATATCTTTATCAGCAAGTTGTTTTTAGTCAGCAAGCATCTGCACTTGAATCTATCATTTATTTTATGTCCAGTATGACAAAAACGCTTAAGATATTCTTCATATACGTCAATGTAGCTCAGTCCCTGATGATACATACCGTGTTTTATTACTGACCAGACAAATCTATAGGCATAATAATCCCTAATTTGCTGATATTTATCAATCCATTCAGGACGATACTTTTCTACATACGGCTCTGCTAGAGAAAATATTTCTACCATATCCTGCCATTTGCTGGCATCAAATTTCGATAATGTTGCCGAGTTTGAATGCTGACAATAATGTGCTACAACTAAAGGCACGGATTTTACATCTGTTACAGTAAATAATTTTATATATAAACAAAGATCCTCACCCATACTAATATTTTCATCAAACCGAATATGGTACTTTTCTAAAATTTCTCTTCTTAATATATACGCCCCCACCCCCCCAGAAGAACCTATATTCGTTATTGGGAGTGAGAAAATCTAACATGCAACCATCTTTGCACTGCTGGCTAAACGTGTCTTTATTCCCGTTAGTATTTGTGATATCCATTTTGCCGCAAATCCAGTCCTTACCTGTTTGCTCTGCTACATTTATCAGCGTAGACAAAAAAATGGGCTCCCATAAATCATCAGCATCTAGAAATGAAATGTATTTCCCTTTTGCGCAACTAATACCAACATTTCTAGCTAAAGATACCCCCTTATTTTCTTGTTCAATGTATATTATTCTCTCATCCATATGTTGATATTTTGCAACAATTTCTTTTGTACCATCACTTGAACCATCATTGATAATAATCAATTCAAAATTTTTATAATTCTGATTCAAGACAGATTCAATAGAGTCCCCTATATATTTCTCCATGTTATAGGCTGGCATTATAACTGATACCAGTTCATTCATTGCAATACCTCCACTATTAAATTTTCTCCCAAATCGCTTCAATTTTAGCCATAACCATATCAGCTGTTATCTTTCTCAAACATTCCACGTTTCTACTGCAATTTCTCGCATCGTCATCTTTACATGGCGAGCATCGATAACGAAGCGTTATCGGCCAACATTTTCTTTTGGGCGCCCACCTTTCTGGCACTTCCTTACCAAAAACAGCAACAATTGGTGTCCCTACTGCACCAGCCACATGCATAGGGCCACTATCTGCTGTAATCATTAATTTTGCTCTACTTATAAGTGCTATCATTTCTTTTATACTAGTTTTACCACATAAATTGTATGACGAAATTCTTGCAGCCGATTCAAAATCTCCACGACCACCAATCACCACAATTGGCATATTATATTTTTCATTTATTCTACAAACTAACTCTCGACAAGCTTCTTCTGGATAATTTTTTAAGATAAAACTAGTAAATGGCGACAAAATTATAAACTCCTGTTCTGAGTTGATTCCTATGTCAAGTAACATGGCAGCAACAGTCTTTTTATCAGCAAGCGAAGGATAAGAAACTTCACATCTACTCATATCACCATTAAGTTCAACGCCAAGTGCTTGCGAAATCATTCTGGCATTATTATCACCTACATAGGTCAAACTTTTATGCCACTTATAAGTCAATTTCCTATTATAAAATCTGCTTATAAATTTATTTTTTCTCACAAATCCGGCTCTAACTGGTATATTAAATAATTTTGCTGCTATAAGCACATTAGGTTGCCAATCTGTTATAATTATTGCGTAATAATCTCTTAGTTTATGCAATTGACGAAACTTACTCATAAAAACACCACGTGGCACATACATGATTTCATCAATATAAGGCAAACCTTCAATTACTTCATAATTGCGTGATGTGTAAAACGTAATATAACAATGATATTTTTCTTTCAGCCTACGTAATGCAGGTGTGTACATAATTATATCTCCAACACCACCGCCACAAGTAATCATAACTTTTTTTCCATTCAAATCCATAACTTCTTCTCCATAAAATCAATTTATCAGCTCATAACATTTTTCTAATACCGCCTCTGGAGTTATCTCCCATAAACATATAGGTTTAGGATTATGTGGACAATCATTTTCTCCATAGCTGCACGGACAACATTCCGGATCATATGACAACACTCTGGCATTTTCATTGTATGGATGCCATCGCTTGGGGCTAGTACAGCCATACATTGTTACCATTTTTACTCCCGTTGTAGCGGCAATATGTGTAGCACCTGTGTCCACTGTAACAAATAAATCTGTCTGATAAAACAAAGCTGCTAAATCAAGAAGATTTGTACTGCCACAAAAGTTTATAATTTCCTTTTTTTCAGACAATCCTGATTTTCTTAATTCTTCCTCACAGATGGATATTACTTCATCTGCATACTCCTTATCATTGGGAGCACCAACTACGAAAAACGCAGCGTCATATTTCCTTTTCAATTCTCGTACAACAACTGCAAAATATTCCTTAGGCCATGTCTTAAGTGCAAAAGTTCCTTTCACACAAAGTCCTATTTTCATTTTGTCTGTTGGCAACTGTGATAATAATTTATCCGCTTTTTCTTTGCTGCTAGACGGAATCCTTGCCATCACAGGAACTTTATGTCCATCTATACCAGTAAATTGACGTACAATTTCTTGGTAAGTTTCCGCCTGCAATGTATTAACTAAGTCATGTTTTATATGTACCGTATGGGTATAAAGCCAGGTAATCTTACTAGGCTTATCATCAAAAATTCTATCTGCCCCTACTCTGGTTGGTATACCTGCCAGCCAGCATAGGATGGCAGGCCGTGATTTTCTGTCAAAAGAGATCGACAGATCAAAATGACGCGCCTTTATTTCCTTTACCATTGCCCACATCTTACCTAAAGAATTTTCTTTTGGCTTGTAGTCAAAAATCATTACTTCATCAATCACAGGATTATTTTCCACTGCTTCCCTGACTACAGGACGTACCAACATGGTAATCCTCGCCTGAGGATATGCTTGCTTCAAGAGTGCAATCGCACTTGTTGTCAATACTACATCCCCCAAATTAACTAGCGAATTTACCAAAATATTTTTATATTGCTTCTCCATCATCAATTACCAACCATTTTCCCTTTCTATCATTATCTACCAGTTATTTAGAAAAATGGAATTGCCATTTCTTGATGATTAACTCATCATTCATCGCAATCCACGCAAGTATCCTTTTTAAATCTTTTTTAGGTATTTTGCTCTTATTATGCTCAAGAACCGGTCCATCTTCTGTTATCCACACCTTTGTCGCATCTTTTTGAGGGCTTCCTTTGCATACATGAACATGTATAGGCTCATCATTTTCATTTGACCAGAAATAAACTATATATCCGAGAATTACAAATACTTGCGGCAATAGTATTCACCTCACATCTTTTCTCTTGCAATCTCCCATATCAATGGTGCATTATTACGTGCGTATTTTACAAGCTCGTTGATATCCATTTCACTAAAGCCAAAAGATTTATACGGATTTAGCACAGGCAGATTCATCTCACAAAATGCAAATCCATTTTCTATCGGTTTTTCAAAATATAGAGGGATATATTCTAGTCCAGCTGCATTTTCGTGTACATCCCCAAAAGTTAAAGTTATATTGTCTATTTCACTATAAAAATGTTTCATTTTTCCACAGCCTCCCTTTACCGTAGACAACTATTGGCATACATCAATCATTTGCTACCTATTGCAGATACAAAGTATTTCTCAAATTCCTCTGCCGTATAAGTTCTTACCTTTGCAAACAAAAAACCTTCATAAAATCCCAAACCGAATTTTGCCAATTTGTTCAAACTTCCTGCAATAGCTGATCTGCCATGTTTCTCTGTTGGAATTTTGTCACCGTTATATACCAATATATATTCCATATTGGTTCGAGTATAATTGATTGATGGTCTAAATGATTTACATATTGATGTAACTGGCATATTTTCATCAAAAAGCATAAACAAACTTTCATATAACTTGCGTGCTAAACCATCTCTAGCAAATAATTGAAAATTACCGTTCTTGAACTCTATAAAAATCATACGCTCTCCATCTACCCACAAAGCATCATTGGAAGAGCCTTTCAGGCGAGAGTTGATAATATTTTCCCAATACCAGTCTTTTATACCATCAAAATCGTAGACAGGAATAGTACTTTCTGTCATATAAACTTTATTTTTATCATCATAAGAAACAGCTTTTAACGTTGATTTATTCTGCTTAAAACATTCTTCACCCTTCATCATTTATCCATCCCTAAGCTAAATCTAAGCTCTTCCAACTCATTAAATGGCTCTGCTAACAGAGAGTAAGCTCTATCCATATTGTTAGTAACATTCTCAAAAACAACCATATTCCCTTCAAAATTTGATAAATACGAAGTTAATACATCTCTAATACCATACTTTACAGAATATACCTCCAACGCGTTAATAAAATATGGACTATGGGTAGTAAGTAAGATTGTCATATTAAAATGCTTTTGCAACAAAACGATAATCTCAGCAAAAACAACCTGCCATTTAGGATGCACATGTATTTCTGGCTCATCAAATATTAAGACACCGTTTTCTTCAAGCCAACCATTTTCCAAAAGCCGTTTAATAATGGCAAATGCCTTAACACCAACTGATAGATTTTTTACATTTATTGCTTCTCTCATGCCCTCATAACTCAAATATAAGTCATCATCTTTATCTACAAATTGTCCCGGGATCATCTCTACCAATTTGTCCAGAAACTGTTGAATATTCTTTCGATGAATAATATCGTTTAATAAATAATTATTTTTCTTACGTTTTATCTTCTCAATCAAGTCCTTTGCCAATGATTCCTTATCAGAAACAGCATCACATGAATAGTCTATCAAATATGGATTAGATATATAAATTGCATTATGCTGTAGTGAAATTTCATAATCAATAGCAGTGCATTCGTTTCCCTTAAAGCTTGCTTTGATGTTCTTTCCCTGTACAAGTAGAGAAATAATAGCTTCATCTGCATTATATAATGAATTAATCTGATTATAAAAAACCATATCACATTCTGCTTCTAATCGTTTGGTAATAATATCTTTATACGTCAAAGACAGTATTTCTTCAACTTGTGCAGTGAGCCTATCAAACATTACTCTATCAAGTTTTATATCTACATCGTATTTATCTAAAGCGATCTTTTGAAACAATAGCATCGTTGATTTTACATCTTGCAGCTCATATTTCGATAATGCCACATATAAATCTACTTGCTTAAGCGAAAAATTCAGTGCCTCTTTAATATTTTTTATTTGACTATCTTTATGCGTTTTTATAGCCAAAAGCAAAACCTGTGCTAATGCCAAATACCTCTCATCGTGTGAATACTCATTAACATTATGAAAGCCTGAAAATACTGTTGCTAATACCTTGCCTACTGTACTTTTACCAGAATCATTTTCCCCAGCAATAATAGTTATTCCATTCAGTTCTATATCTGCTCTTTTTATTTTAGCAAAATTTTCTATTGATAATTTCATAGTATTGCCCTCTCTGAATCATTCTAAATTAGCAGATATTCCCAGTGAAGTTATTTTAATATATTCTTCACAGCCTGCTCTATCTCTGCATCTACCTCATCCAGGAATGCAAATCTGCGTCTATATACAGCTCTTTTTCTGGTGGGTACTTCTTCCATGGTTTTGCGAGGCTCTACCAAAGGCAGCTCGTAAAATCTTTCGTCCTCGGTTTCCTTGCCTCCAGCTTCCAGCCAGAAATCACCAAAATTTGTTTTTAGCTTTCTATCTGCTCTTACATGGTTATTGGCATAATATCCATAGTTGGATACTGCATAAATCTTCTTTATACCCATAGCTCTAGCCATGGCCTGCAACATATAGAGAATCAAATTCTTGGTTCGATAGCCATGACACACCTTGGTCATTTTCTTGACCACATCCCTGGCATTTTCCATATTAGGCCCCTGCATAGCTCCTATCCATAGAGCAGCTTCCCCAGCTTTGTTATAACCTGCCCAGAACATAATTTGATATATATGAGTACGATCCACATTCAATTCCAGTGACAGCAAGCCTTCCTTGCGCTGACCGGTTTCAAATACCAGCTGTGCTTGCCAAGGCTTATCCTCATAAGTGCTATTCCATATGGTATAAGGCTGCCATTTTGCTCCAGATATTTGCAAAAAATATTTTTCCTGCAACAGCTTTTCCAACAACTCGTAGTGATTCTTTACAAGCTGTACACGCTCTGATAGCGTAGATTTATTATAAAAAAAAGCCCGCGTCACCTGCTCAATAGGAAATGGATTTACTTCCAGCAATTTGCTTCTTACAGGAACAGTGTTGAAAAAATTCACTAGCTCCCGCAGTTCTCTTCTGTGCAGCATGGCTCTCAGTAAAAAAACATAGTACCTGCGCTTTTCTCTCGTATTTTTCAAATTATATATTCTTTTGCCAATATCCTTCATGGAAGCCATTATTCTTCATCCCCTACATGTTCATTAGTCTTTTCCAGATAATATAGCTTTACATATTTTGCCATGGTATAAAAAAAATGGAAGCTAGCTAGAACAAAGCCTATTTTACCATCTTTCCAACCAGATTTAAGAAAATACATCCTGAAGGAGGCCCATAATGGATGTGTAATAATATCCCAAAATGAAGCCGTTTTGCCTTTTTCCTTATTTTTCTTGGCTACCAAGGTTGTGTAAAAATTCAACTTGTTGAAATAATGCTCCCAATCTCTATATGGATAATGGATAACATAAGCGTCATCTGGCAATGTCTTTAGCTCATAGTCATAATGAAACTGTGGGTGAACAAAACCTGTTACATAGACGCCTTTCCGTGGCAACAGTCGTATACCGTGGTCTGGAAACCAACCGCCATGCTTTAAAGGCTGCTCCCAAAAATAGTTTAGTCTGGCTGTTTCATAAGCATATCTTCTATCATCTTCTGCTACAACTCTTTTGATTTCCTCAGCCAAACGATGGGATATTCTTTCATCTGCATCTAGACAATAAATCCAATCGCATTTGGCATTTTCCATAGCAAAAGTCTGCTGCTCACCCCAATTACCATTAAGAGAGCGCTGCAAAACTCTTGCCCCAAGGGACTCTGCCAATGCCTTGGTGCCATCTGTACTCATATCATCTATAACCAGCACCTCATCGGCAAACAGGGCACTTTTGATACATGCCTCCAGATTTTTCTCTTCATTTTTTGCCAAAATCAAAACAGAAAGATTTACTCCCATATTTACGTGTACGCCCTTTCTCTATTCCTTTTTATTTTCTATTGCAGCCTCAACCTTATCTGCTGGCATTTCCTTTGGGTTGATAGTATGATATTCCCCTGTAAGTATCGCTTCAATTCTATGAGCAAAGGATTCTGGAGAGAATTTTTTTGCTGCCTGAGCCAAGCCCTGGGCATAGTCATTTACTTTATCATCATAGGTATTGATAAATGTCTCCAATACCCGCTGCAAATCTCCCATATCTCCGCTTTTGAAGGTCATACCAATATCAAACTTGGCAAAGACCTCTGGATTAATATCATTGCTAGCTACCACAGGCTTCTGAAAGCCAATTGCCGTAAACAGCATACCACCCCAATGATATAAATATCTTGGTGCAGAATATGGCATCAACAGCACATCAATTTCTGCTAGGGCCTTTTGCCACTCCGCTCCAATAAGGCCCTTGTGCAAAAATTCGATTTCTGGATGTGCTTTATATTCCTGAATTATCTGTTCAAAATCCTCAGCATCCTCTGGATGCATAGTAGAGCCTTGCACCAAAAGCCTTACCTTACGCGTATAATTTCCTTTAACATAAACCTCCAGGAAATCCCGCAATCTTTTTTCCCTGCGATATTGTCCAAAAAAACCTATGGTCAATACATCTTTTTTTTCTACCGATGGAACAAATTCTATATCCCTAGCGGTATAGGCAGGAGGATAAATTGTATAAATATTTGGCAGTTTATGACCAAAAATATGATTAACAAAGGTCAAAACCACCGGCTTAATATTTTTATATGGCAGCAATTTTTTTGCTTCCCTTAAAAATTTTGGTGCTTCCTTGGGATTTATACCATGCAACACAAAAATAATTGGTATATTGCTGCGACGGAGAATATTTTTATTCAATGCCCGTATATAACGATATGTTGAGGTTGGCACAATCAAGGCATCTATATCCTTGCGGTAGGCAGCTTCATAAAGCTGGGCATACCACTTCTGACGGTTATATTCTCTTTTCATGGCATAAAATAGTTTTTTCACGCCACGCACATTGGAGTAAGAAACTACCTCTCCGCCCAGCTTCACTACAGGTACCTGATAGTCAAAATTAAACTCAAAATTCTCTGGTACATAAAAGCTGACTTCATGCCCTCTTTGCTGCAGCTCCTCCACCAAAATACGGTCAAAATCAACCTCATGTCCACCTGGAGTCATTATATTTTCAAAAATGCCGATTCGCACAGGCACCCCACCCTTATCTAATCTATATTTTCCCTTACACATGCCAGCAGGCTGCCGCCTGTATACAGCACTCCTTGAATACCAGCTTTTTCCCCGGCTTCTACATCTCTTGGGCTGTCGCCTACCATATAGGACTGGGCTGGCTCTATATTCATTTCCTGACAAGCCTGCAGCAGCATCCCAGGCTGAGGCTTGCGGCAGCTGCACTCCTTGGCGTATGCTGCCACCTTGCCCTGGGGATGATGAGGACAGTAATAGAAGGCATCAATAGGCTTTGCTCCCTGCCTTGCCAATTCCTCATTCATCCACTGATGAAGCCTCTGCACCTCAGCCTCGGTATAGTACCCTCTGGCCACTCCGCTTTGATTGGTAATGACCACCACCAGATACCCCTGCTGATGACAATATTCTATGGCTTCCACCGCCTCCGGTGTCCACTGAAAATCCTCTGGCCGATAGAGATAATGCACATCCACATTTAATGTGCCATCCCTATCAAAAAACACCGCTTTATTTGCCATATTTAAAATATCCGCCATTGTCCAGGAAATCACAATATTCCTTAACAGCTTCCTTCATTTCATAGAAGCCCTGATCATAACCTGCCTCCAACAGCTGTGTCTGATCTGCCTCAGTAAAGCACTGATATTTGCCCTTCAGCACCTCTGGGAAATCTCTATATTCAATATGTCCCTGTCCCATAGCCTCAATAACAGCCTCGGCTACCTCATTATAGGAATGAGCGTGGCCAGTACCGCAGTTATAGATACCGCTTGGGCCCTGCTGCTGCCAGAACCAGAGATTTACCTTGACAACATCCTTAACATAGACAAAATCACGACGATGCTCGCCATCACCATATTCACCATATCCCTTGAACAGACGGCAAACGCCCTCTTTCTTTACCTGATGATACAGCTGATAGAAAATAGAAGCCATATTGCCCTTGTGATGCTCCTGTGGCCCATAAACATTAAAATACTTCAAGCCTACAATCTGACTCTGAGCATAAGGCATCTGCTGACGAACATAGCGATCAAAAAGCAGCTTGGAGAAGGCATATGGATTCAAGGCGTCCTCGCACTCATCCCCCTCCCGGAAGCCATTTTCACCACTGCCATAGGTAGAAGCAGAGGAAGCATAGAGGAAAGGAATCCTATGATCCATGCAGAAATGCAACACAGCCTTGGAATACTCATAGTTAGCCTGCATCATGTAGTTTACATCGTATTCCATAGTATCAGAGCAAGCTCCCTCATGGAAAACAACCTCTACATCACTACCGTCAATATCCTCATGCAAAATAGCCTCAAGGAAATCATCCTTGTACATATAATCCAGGAACTGCAAACCACGAAGATTGCGATAGCTCTGATTTTCCTTTTTGCGATTATTCAAATCATCAACAATCAAAATATCCTTACGGCCCTGACGATTCAATTCCTTAACAATATTACTGCCGATAAAGCCGGCACCACCAGTTACAATAATCATTTGTCCTCATGCTCCTTTTTCGTCAAAACATTCTGCAGCTCTGCATTGCTAACAGCATAGGTTCCCAGCTTGGCTACTACCACGCTGGCGGCCAGGTTGGCTAAATATGCGGCATCAACAGGCTTCAATCCTCCGGCAATACCCAAGGCAAAAACAGAAATCACTGTATCACCTGCACCAGAAACATCAAATACCTCCTGAGCCTTGGTAGGAATATGGACGATTCCCTCCTCTGGCTGTATCAAAGACACACCATGCTCGGAACGGGTAGCCAATACATTGTGGATAAAATACTCGTCCATAACATACTGAGCGGCCTGCTCGATGTATTCATCTCTATTGCGGATAGGCCTTGGCTGTACGGCATTCAGCTCCTTGAAGTTTGGCGTAATATAATCCGCACCGCCGTATTTATCCCACTCCACGCCCTTTGGATCCACAAACACTGGCACCGCCATTTCTCGACAGGCTTGAATAACACTGGTGCACACCTCATCAGTGCAGGCTCCCTTGCCATAATCCGAAAGGATTACCGCATCCAGTCCCTGCTGCAGCATATGCTCCACATAATCTATTAAGCGGTGAGCATACTGCTCTCCTACTGGCTCTGTATCCTCAAAATCCAGTCGCAGCATCTGCTGATGCCCACCAATAACCCTTAGCTTGGTAGTAGTAGGAGCATCCCGATGAATAATGCCCTTGTAATCAATACCTCTGGAGGTAAATTTGTCCATCAAGGTCTGACAGTGATAATCATTGCCTACAAAACCGGCAATATAGGTTTTGCACCCCAGCAAAGCCAAATTATGAGCCACATTGGCACTGCCGCCCATAGTATCCTCAATGCGCAGGACATGATTAATAGGCACCGGTGCCTCTGGAGAAATTCGGCTAACCTCTCCATAGTAATACCTATCCAGCATTACATCTCCAACTACCAGAATTCTGGTCTTGGAAATGCCATTAAGCACAAAATCCAACAGCTTATCCTTGTGTACAGTCATATTATTCTTCCCTTCACAGACTGGCCTCTACCACTCTGCACGCATAATTACCATATTCCACTGACATTTTGCCAGCCATCTTGCCATATTTATCCAACAGCTCCCACACATATTTCATAACCAGCTCTGGGGTAATCTTTTTCATACAAGCCAGATTAGCCTCCCCAGGGTGAGGACATTGATGTATGCCACAAGGGTGACAGCTAACTGGCGCCTTAATCAACACATCCCGGCCATCATAGGGATAAAATCCCGGCACTGGGGAAGCGCCAAACATGGTTACCACTGGCACATGCTGAGATACACCTACATGCATAGGGCCGGAATCTGTGGTCAGAAACAGGGCACACTTTCGCAATAAAGCCCCAAGCTCCGCCAGAGATACCTTCCCTGTAAATACCTTGATAAGAGGACTATTTCCCTGCTTCATCAAGCTGCGGCATTTGTCCACCATCTCGATATCCATTGGGCCGCCAAAGAAAGCCACCGCATAGCCCTTCTCAATCAGCTCATCTGCACATTGCGCAAAATAGCTGTCCAGCCATCTTTTAGTTTCCCAGCTGGCGCCAATATTAAAGGCTACCACCTGCTGGTCTGGGGCAAAATTCTCCTGCCAAAGCTTTTCTGCTTTCTCTACAGCCTCCTGAGGCAGCCACATTTCCAAACCGCCATCGTCGATTTTTTCTACCCCTACAGCCTGCTTCAACACCTCCAAATGAGCATGAACCTGATGCTTCCAACCAGGTACATAGCGATGGGGTGGCAGCAAGCCCCAAGGCCCTCGGCCTATATGATGGGCCACAGAAGGATTCTGCATAACCTTGTCAAAAAACAGTCCAAATCCCGGCTTGGCATAGCCTACAATGGTATCAGCGCCACTAAAGGCTGCAATGGCTGAAGCTCGTTCGTTACGATGAAGGTTGATAACCAAATCAAAATGCTTTTGGCGGATTTCCCCAATATATTTAATAAAATTGGTCAGCTTATCATCCTTGCCCTTTTTGTCAATCAAAAGACATTCATCAATATGCTTGTTACAGCGCACCAAATCCGCCAGCTTTTTGTCTACCAAAATAGATATTTTAGCCTGAGGATAATTGGCACGGAGAGTTCTCAATACCGGCGTAGCCAGCATCAAATCCCCTATATGCATCAGGTTGATTACCAGAATATTTTTATAATTTCTCATTACTGCGCCATCACCTTCTCCAAAGCCTGCCATACCTGCTCCAGCTTAATCAGCTCCATGCACCTGTTGTTGCTGCACTCACCCTTGCCCCAGCAAGGAGAACATTCCTCGCCTCTATATACAACCTGGCTGTTGCTGTTGCAAGGCCCCCAAACAACTGGATCTGTAGGGCCGAATACCGCCACAGTAGGACATTGCACTGCCTGAGCCATATGCATAGGGCCGGTATCTACAGAAATCATGGCTCTGGCTCTCTGCAAAAACACCGCCAGCTCTGGTAGATTCAGCGTCCCGGCCAAAACCCGCCCTGCTGGCAGTCGGCCTGCCTTGGCCATAACCTCCAAAACAGTTTTCTCCCCCGTGCCGCCAATCAGATACACTGGCTTTTCTGCCTCCAATTTTCTTATCAGCTGCAAAGCCAAAGGCAGAGGTAAATTCTTTCTTTCGTAGCTTCCCATAGGGCAAATCACAAAATACTCACCCTTATCTGCCAAGGACAGCTCCTGAGCCTTGGCCTCAAAGGAAGCAATATTTTCCTGAGAAGGAGCCAGGTCCAAGCTATAATCCTCTGTGGTAAGGCCCCAAGGCTTTAATACCTCCAGATGATTTTTGGCTTCATACTTGATACCCTCACGCATATGGCTAGCCGACCAGGTCAGAAACCAGCTGGCATGCTGAGCATCATAGCCCAGTCGGTAAGGAATCCCAGCCAGCCTGGCTACCGCTGCCCCCCGCAGAGCAAAATTCATGCAGATAGCCAAATCAAACTTCTCCTGCCGCAGCTCCTGAGCCATTTTCCACATACCGCCCAGTCCCTGATGCAGGCCTTTTTTATCATAAACTATGGCCTTATCAATAGCAGGCAGCATTTCTGCCACTGGCTTGGTCAAAGGCACTGTCAGCATAGAAATTTCTGCCTGGGGCCATCTTTGCCGCACTGTCCGCGTCAAAGGCCCTGCCAATATCACATCTCCGATAAAGGCCAAATCTATAATCAATATTTTTTTGATATTTAATTTATTTATATCTGGCATAAAAACTCCTATCCCAAATACGGCTTCAGCTTTTCCTCCACCATAGCCGGCGTAATCCTATCCAGACAGTCAAAGCCCTTTGGACAGGCTCTTTTCCAGCAATACTTACAGCTTCGAGGCACCTCTATGGCATTCTCCAGCTGGCCATAAGGGCCATTTCGATTGGCATCAGTAGGCCCCATAACCATAATAGTAGGAGTTCCCAAGCCGGCAGAAAGGTGCACCGGCCCTGTATCCCCACCTACTGTAGCCTTGGCTTCCTTAATCACATAAGCCAGCTGCCGCAGGGTAGTTTTGCCCACCATATTCACAGGGGGAAATTCTGCCGCCCGGCTAATATCCTCCACCAGCTGTTCGTCCAGGGCACCACCGCCGATAATCACCGGCAAATATCCCTGCTCTGACAGCCAGTCTGCCAGCTTGGCATAATAGGCCACTGGCCACCGCTTATTGGGCCAATTAGCCCCTACTGCCAGCACCACATAGGGAATATCCCCCTTGCAGCCTGCTGCATAGAGATAGCTTCTAGCCATCTTCCCATCCTCTGGGGTAATATTAATAGGAAATTCCACCTTATTAACCCCACAGCCCAAAGCTCTGGCCACATCCAAATATCTTTCTACAATATGTCCCTGAGCATGAGGCCCCACTACGGGACGAGATATTTTATCGCTTAGCTCCCGCATATTGCAGGTTCCCAGCTTTATGGGAGCCTTAGAGCACCAAGCAATGGCTGCTGATTTAAACAAACCCTGCAAATCAAGAACCGCATCATATTGGTGCTGATTCAGCTTCTCTCTAAAGGGACCAAAATTTTCCATAAAGCCTGCCAGGCTTTTGAACTTTTTCTTCTCAAAAACTATAATCTCATCAATGTAGGGATTACCCTCCAGCAGATTATAGGCAGGAGGCTCCACTACCCAGGTTACCCTTGCCTCTGGATAGGCTTCCTTCAAAGCATAGGAAACCGGCAGGGCATGGATTACATCCCCTATGGCACTTAGCTTAACCACCAATACACTTTTGATATTCATCCCATAACTCCCTTATACCCATAGCCCCATTAGAACCTTGCATATACTCAGTCCTACAGCTATTTTATTTTTGTCCCTGTATTTTGGCAATAACATTGGTGGTAGATCGTCCTGCCACCAACTGTACCAGCTCTACCTGACCACCATAGCCCAGAACAATTTGTCCCTCTGGCAAGGTTTCAATGGTATAATCTCCACCCTTCACATATACATCAGGGTGAACCTGCTGAATCAAAGCCTCTGCTGTAGGCTCATCAAAGAAAACCACATAATCTACAGACTTCAAGGCTCCCACAACCTCTGCTCTATCCAGCTCATTGTTAATGGGGCGTTCCGGCCCCTTGAGACGGCGCACGGAAGCATCGGTATTCAACCCCAGCACCAGGCAATCGCCATAGGAACGAGCCTGCTGCAAATATCTCACATGACCAGCATGGAGAATGTCAAAACAGCCATTGGTAAATACTACCTTCTGACCGCCATCCCGCAAAACCTGACAGAAATCAGCGATTTTACTTCTATCTACAATCATCCTTCTATCTCCACTATTTAATAGTAAAATTCTTATGCTTCATAGCCTAGCTGACGAAACCGCTCCTTTAGCTCCTGGGCATAAACCACAGAGGTACCCATTTTGCGCACAGCAATACCAGAAGCCTCATTGCTAAGCTGGCAAGCCAGCAATGGCTCCAGTCCAGCAGCCAAGCCCAGAATTACTGTGGCTACACAGGTGTCACCAGCACCAGAAACATCATAAACCTCGCTTTTGTCTGTTACAGGAATATGGCTCACCAAAATATCCCTATCCTGATAGCTAATCAATTCCTGCACCACAGACAGCCTGCCAGTCTGACGCTTTACCACCAATTTAACTGCCAGTCCCTCTCTAAATTGACCAGCATCAACAGAGCCTGAAGCCTCCTGAGACTTTACGTATTCTGCTGCCTCCTGAGGAGATATTATCTGGAACAGACTCATGCCATCCTCACCACGGGTAATCAAGGCTCCCTTGGCGGACATCTTTACCAACAGCTCACAGCCTCCCAGCACCAGCTCTTCCTCGGTAGCCAAATCCCGGCCAATAGCTGCGGACAGCTCCGCATCATTCTGCTTGATATAATCTACAGTTTTAAACCGGAGAATATCATAGCGGGAATCCACAATCGTAGGAATATTATGCTCCTGACAATAAGCAAAAATCTGTCCTAACAGCTTGTCCGTAATGGTGCCGCTGCCATAGTCGCTAAGCACTACGCCCTTTACCTGTGGCAATACCTGCTTTAGGTATTCCTCCAACTGCTGCTCCTGAGCTTTGCCCATAGGCTCCTTGGACTCCTTGTCCACCCGCACAATCTGCTGGCTCACAGTAGTCCTGCCCCCTGCCACAATTCTGGTTTTGGAAATTGTAGACCTATTGGCATCCTTAATAAAGCCTGTTACATCCACAGATTTTTCCTGCAAAATGCCAGACAAGCCCTTGGCAGCATTATCATCTCCCACCAAGCCGGCAGCAAATATTCTGCCCCCCAGGGTAGCACCATTATTAATAACATTGGCTGCGCCGCCAGCCACGATTTTTTCTGTGGACTGCTCCAATACCAAGACCGGTGCCTCCCGGGAAATTCTAGCAATCGTACCATAGAGATAGATATCTGCTATCATATCCCCCAGCACCAGTACCGGCTGTCCCGACAGCTTCTCAATTGCCTCCAATGGTGTCATGTACATACATCCTTCCCATATTACCACGGTGAGAACTGGGCTGTTACCTTAATCTGATCCCGCTTCTCACGATAGCGAACTATCAGCTGCGCACAATGCATATTGTGGTACCAATAGTAATCCGTATCCATCAGCTTGCTGGTTTCTCCATCAAAGGCCCAGCCTATAACAATGCGATCCTTGGGACTAAAGCTATAGCTAAAGCCTGCTGTAACCTTCTCAGAATAGCTGTCCAAATCAAAATCAAAGACACTGTTCTGACTGTTGCTCTTGCTGAAATGATAGCCCAAATAGGTAGTCCATCTATCGTCAAACTCCTTCAAGGCCGTAACATCGTAGCCCATACCGCTGACTCTGCTGTGATCATAGGTTTCATCGGTAATGGAGTAGTTAATACTTGGATAGGCATACCAAGTGCCCAGGCGAATAGGATCTATACCCAGCTTGGCATAGTAATAGGTATGAATGGAATGCTTGCCATCCTGCTCCCAAGCACCATGCTCATAGGCAAGGCTGTAATTAAATGGAGTCTTGCCTATTTTAGCCCCATAATCCCATCTCAAAGTAGGAGCCTTGTGAATCCATTTGCCATCGCTATCCTCAAAAAAACCAGTCCGCAGAGCAAAATTACCAAAACCCTTGGTATCATACAAAAATCCCCCATGAGTCTTTACCTTGCTGCGCTGAGAAATAAAGAAATCTCCATAAGCCTTTACATTATCTACTATAGGATAATAAAAGGTATCCTTGATGCCAAAGCCATTGTCATTATCATAAGAAGCCTTTGGCATATACATGCTCTTTTCCCCTTCCTTGCTTACCTGCTTAGGCACTGAATATACAGGAATACTGCCCAGCCAATAGCTAACCCCATAGGAAATTGTCTGAATACCTGGATAGTATTCAATCTTTTTAGCTGTCATTTTGTAATCTGGATTTTTAGCACTGCATTTGGTAGCACTGGCATCGAAAAGCACAATCTTATCTGGATACATTTCAATGCGCTTGGCTTTGACAAACTGATGGTCAATCTTGCCCTGGGCATTTTCCATCTTGCCCTCTTCCTTGCCCCAGTTATACTGAGTCTTATAACCATTCAAAATAATCCTGGCCTGAGCATCTGTCAGCTGCAACATATAGGCCTTATCCGGCACCTCAACATCCTGCTTTTGCAGATTACCATTAGCTTCCTCGGTGATAAAACGGCGCTTATCCAAGGAGGTCATGACCACATTGCCCTTAACCTGAAAATCACCGGTGTTTTCATCATAGAAAAGCTCATCTCCTTCTACAGCCACTGGTACATTCTTGGTTGGATCCAATGGTTCCCGCAGATGTTCCTTCATTTCGTAGGCATCCTTCAAAAGCTTTTTCTGATCCTCATTAAGGCGGTTTTCCCGCTCAGTACGGCGGCGGTTTTCCACATAATCAAGGATATCTGCATCTGTATCACTTTCACTATTGTATACAGCCTCTGCTGTAGGTATAGACAGTGGCAAATCGTTAGTCCCCCACAGGGAAACCAGACTCAGACCAGCAGCTATACCGCAAATTTTTCTTGTATTTTTCAGCATTAAATTTCACTCCGAAATTTTTCCTAATAAAAAAACATATTCCTTTCTATAATACCTCATTCAATATTTAAATACAAGATTTTCATACCATTCTCAAAGCCCTCCAAAGATTAGTGTACTTTTGTTACTTTATTTTATTACTTTTGTGCATGGATTTACCTCAAAAAATTATTGCTACTACCCTTGATTTGATGTATCATTTTAGGTGGGGTAAAGTAGGCTGATATATAATCACCTATCAGCCTTTCGGTTTTCAACGCGTATATCAAAATCAATTAAGGGGTGTTTTTATGTCAACCAAATCTTATGCTGCCATTTTTACAGGGGCAGGCATTCTCGCCATCCTAATTTCCCTAGCAGGGCTGGCTTCCATCCTGCCGTCAGCTTTTACCAGTATTTTCCTGCTTATTGCCGGCATACTTCTTATTGCTGTCAAAAAGCTTGCCGGGGAAACGGATATACCTGCTCAGGTTCCTCCTGCTGCCAGATTGCAGTCAACTACTGCTCCCAGCAGTGATTTTATACAGAAAATGACTAAGATTTCTCAGCAGATTGCAGCTTCCTCTCAGGAGCTAACCTCCAGTGCCAGTCAGTCTGCCGACAGTGCGGCCCATATTGCAGAGCATATGACAGGAGTAACTCAGGGCATGGAGGAGCAGGTATCAGAACTGCAGAACTCTATGGACTCCCTGAACAATATTTTTGAGGATATTATTAATGTAAACGGTCAGGTAGATACGGTACAGCAATTCTCCGAAGAAATGACTTCTGCTGCCCACGATGGTTCTGAGTTGATGAAAGATGCCATTGATATTATGAGTGGTATTGAGAGCAGCGTCCAAACCTCCGCTGACATGGTAAATCAGCTGGGAGAACAGTCCGAAGCCATCGGCCACATTGTAGAATCTGTTTCTGCCATTGCTGACCAGACCAATCTGTTGGCTCTCAATGCCGCCATTGAGGCTGCCAGAGCCGGAGAGGCTGGCAAGGGGTTTGCCGTAGTTGCCGAGGAGGTTCGCAAGCTGGCAGGAGAGTCCCAGGAAGCCGCCAAGCAGATCAAGGAAAACATTACCTCCATTCAGAGTGCCACCAGCCAAACCGTTAAGGCTATGCAGCAGGGTACAACTCAGGTAGCAAATGGTACTGAATCTGTTCGTCAGGTAGGCGCACATTTCGCTGATATTATTAAGCAGATTGATTCCATCAAGGGACAGATTGAAAGCATTAAGACCTCTGTGGATATAGTATCCCAGGGTGCCGAAAAAATCGTTTTCTCTATGGACAATATGGATCAAAGCTGTCAGAAAATCGGCTCAAATGCCAAAGAAATCAATGGTCAGGCTCAACAGCAATCTGCGGCCAATGAAGAAATCGCCGCCTCTGCTGCTACATTAGCTGATTTGGCATCGGATATGGAAAATGCCATCCGCTCCCAAAATAAATAAGCTGCGAACATAAAAAATACTGGTACAAGCTTCCCTTACGAAGTCTGTACCAGTATTTTTATTTTACCATTTTAGCAATGAGCAGTTTCTCTGCCACTTCCCACAGCTTCCTCAGCAATTTCCTCCAGAGATTTCTTCCGGCTTTCCACGCCAAGGCCCATAACCACAGCAGATACTACCACAAAGACGCCAGCAAACAGCATAAAGATACTTGCGCTGCCCATCTGGCCGCCAATCAGCATACCCACCATAGCAGGAGCAATCATGCTGCCGATACGGCCAAAGCCGGCAGCATAGCCGCTGCCCAGAGCACGAATAGCAGTAGGATACAATTCTGGAGTATAGGTATAAAGCACACCCCAGGCCCCCAGATTGAAGAAGGACATAGCAGCGCCCCAAGCCAACAGTTCTGTGGAGCCAGCAGCATTGCCAAAGAAATAGCTGGCCACACCGCTTATCAGCAGAAACAGGGACAAGGTATATTTACGACCAATAACATCTACCAGCCAAGCTGCACAATAATAGCCAGGCAGCTGAGCCAAGGTCATAATCAATACATATTCAAAGGTCTTAACTACTGTAAAGCCCTGCTGGAACACAATAGATGGCAGCCACATAAAGATACCATAATAGCTGAAGTTAATACCAAACCAAGCCACCCACAGCATAGCTGTACGACGGGCAAAGGTGCCAGACCAAAGAGTGCTCAGTTTAGGTGCCGCAGCATGCTCAGTGCCCTTCTCCACCTCACTCAGTTCCTCTGCAAAAGGCTCGCTTTTCACATTCAGCTTTTCCTCCAGCATCAGCACAATCTTCTGAGCCTCGCCAATTTTGCCACGAGAAATAAGGTATCTTACAGACTCAGGCATATGCAGGCGAATCATAAATACATACAAAGCAGGCAATGCACCAATAAAGAAAGCAACCTGCCAGCCATATTGAGGAATCAGCAGATAAGCAATGCAGGCAGCTGCCAGCCAGCCCAAGCCCCAGAAGCTTTCCAGGAGAACAATAAACCGTCCCCGCAATTTGGTAGGAGCATATTCCGTCATCAGGGTAGCTGCTACTGGCAGTTCACCACCAAGGCCAAAGCCAACCAGGAAGCGGAACAGCATCAAGGATTCATAGTTCCAGGACAAGGCACAGGCACCTGTAGCCAAGCTGTAAAGAATAACTGTCAGGGAAAATACCAGCTTACGACCAACTCTGTCAGCAATGGTACCAGAGATAACCGCACCTAAAGCCATACCAATAAAGCCTACGCTACCAATCCAGCCCATCTGCTCTGGATGCAAGCCCCATTCCTTGGACAAAATAGGCAGGACAAAGGATATCAAGCCAGTATCCATGGCATCAAACAACCAGCCCAAACCAGTTACCGCCAACAGCTTATAATGAAAAGAGCCAACAGGCAGCTTTTCCAATCTTTCTAAAAGCACAAAAATTCCTCCTAAAAGAAAACCAGAAAATTACCATTCTGTTTTGCACATGACAAGACACATACAAATACAGTGGCTTTATTGTACAACTATTAACCAGATTTGGCAACAAAAAAACTGCACACAAGCTCTCAAGCATCGTGTACAGTCTTTCATTTTATCTTATTTGTTTGCTTCTCTTACATATACCCTGGCCGCCTTATAGTCCGCCAACAGCTTCCATTCCGAAGTGTCAAAATCCTTTTCAAAGGAATCGTAACGACGGTTGTTAAGTATCAGGTACACGTTCTTATCCCTTGGCAATTCCTCAAAGGAAATAAATGGCATAACATTTTTCGCCTTCCAGCTTTTGCCATCTGGCAGCATCTCCGGTATAGACTCAGCCTTCTCCAGTCGATAAACCATTTTCTGTCCATAGAAAACAATGGAGGTTTTGTAATCTCCGTAGCTTACTACCAGATCATCATCCTTAGCCACATCCTTATAGACTGCAGCTATATTCTTCCCAGAGTACCCCTCATCGGAGCAGGCAGGAATAGCCAAAGCAAAGGTTAGGATGCCATATACTGCAATGGCTCCTATAACAGTACGCTTTACCAATACCTCTCTTTGATAAAGGTATCTGGCTATGAGAATGGCAATAGGCAGCAAGGCTGGCAGGGTATAGGTGGTATACTTGGTAGCCATGCACTGATAGAAAATATTTACCACCAAGGCCCAGGTCAGCAAAAAGCCTGTAGTCATATCAATTTCCGGCAGCCGCTGTCTCTTTACAGCCTTGATAATAGCTGCTGGCAGAGTCCAGCACCAAGGCAGACAGCCTGCAAAGAAAATCATGGTATAATACCACCACACATCCCAGCGAGGATGCTCTGACTGAGTGGCCCGCAGGAAATTGTGCACCCCAAGGAAGTTATTAATAAAATCCATACCATGAATGGTGTACATCATATAGTACCAGCTGCCAGCCACCAAAGCATATAGCACCAAGCCTGTAGGCAGGCGCAGATACAAGAACTCCTTAAAATCCCGTCTGATACACAAAAAAACTGTCAGCACAAAGCCTGGCAGCAAAAGACCAATAGGTCCCTTATCCAAGGTAGCCAAACCAGCAAAAAGATAACAGAGATAATAATAGTTTCTCTGCCCCGTGCGATAACCCCAGAAAAAGAATATCAGCACTGCATTAAAAAACACAAACAATGTCAAATCCGTAATAACGGTCTTAGACAACAGCCAATATTCAAAGCAGGTGCCCAAAATACCTGCCGCCATTAAGCCGGTTTTACGGTCATAAAGCTTCCGGGCAAAACCATAGGTCATCATCAAGCCAAGAACACCAAAAACTCCCGGGAAAAAGCGGGAGGCGAATTCATTTACTCCCATTAGCTTATAGGCTGCAATCAGCTCCCAGTAGAAAAAGGCTGGCTTGTCATACCAATAATTGCCATAAATACGAGGTGAAACATAATCCCCAGAGTGAAGCATCTCTACTGCTGTCAGCGTATAGTTAGACTCTACAGGATCCGTAATGGCAATTGCCCAATTCCCCAGCATAAAAAGCAAAAAGCCTACAATGCCTATGGTCAGCAAATCCTTCTTTACAGTTGTCATTTCAAGCTCCCTTCCCAGCTTATTCATCTACCCGGCGAATATCTGCCCCCAGCATTACCAGCTTGGAAACCAGATTATCATAACCTCTGTCAATATGATGAATATAGCCAATCTGAGTCTCGCCCTCAGCCACCAGTCCTGCCAGAACCATAGCTGCGCCAGCTCTCAGATCTGTAGCCTTAACGCCACAGCCATGAAGCTTATCCACGCCCTCTATCAGGGAAGTCCGTCCATCAATACGAATATTGGCCCCCATCCGCTTCAACTCGTCCACATGCATAAAGCGGTTCTCAAAAACAGTCTCTGTTACCCGGCCCATGCCCTCGGAAACAGCCAGCATAGCCATAAACTGAGCCTGCATATCTGTCGGGAAGCCTGGATATGGCAGGGTTTTAATATCCACCGCCTTGGTGCGGCGGTCACAAACTACCCTGATGCCATCAATATTTTCCTCAATAGTAACCCCAGCCTCTTTCAGCTTGGCAATTACTGGCTTCAAATGCTCGCTAATGGCATTCTCAATATACACATCTCCTCTGGTCATAGCTGCTGCCACCATATAGGTACCAGCCTCAATGCGGTCTGGAATAATGGTATAATTGCGGCCAGTCAAACGCTGTACGCCCTCAATCTTGATAACATTGGTACCAGCCCCACGGACTCTGGCTCCCATAACATTCAGGTAGTTAGCCAAGTCGATAATCTCTGGCTCCTGAGCTGGGTTTTCAATAACAGTAGTCCCCTCAGCCATAGAAGCAGCCATCATAATATTCTCGGTAGCCCCTACACTTGGGAAATCCAGATAAATCCGAGCACCCTTCAAGCCATTAGGGGTGGTAGCCTCAATATAGCCGTGGCCAATATCAATCTTAGCCCCCAAAGCCTCAAAGCCCTTAAGATGCAAATCAATAGGACGCGTACCAATAGCACAGCCACCAGGAAGAGAAATCCTTACCTTGCCGCAGCGAGCCAGCATTGGGCCAATAATAAGGAAGGAAGCCCGCATCTTCCGCACCAAATCATAGGGAGCCTCACAGCTGGCAATCTCAGAGCTATCCACCAGCAAGGTGTTTTTATCAGCATCAAACTCAACCTTTACACCTAGCTGCTCCAATACCGCACTAAGGGTATGCACATCATCCAGCGCTGGAACCTCCTCCAGCTTGCTAGGTGAATCCTGTCCCAGCAGGGCTGCCGCTATAATAGGCAATACCGCATTCTTTGCACCACTAATTTTTACCCGGCCACGCAGCTGCTTGCCGCCATTTATAATCAACTTTTCCATTAAGTAAAATTTCCTCCTAAATAAAAGACATACTTCCCAAAAGTATCACACTTCAGTTTATCATTTCTATTAAATTACTGCAAGCAATATTGTATACCACCAACAATCTGATAAATTCTGCAATATTTTGACTGATTTTGAAAGAAAGTGCTTGATTTTGCATTTATATGATGATATTATATAGCTACAGAAGATGCCTGGCAACTATGAATGAAATTTTACTATCAGGAAGGGGATGGATAGAGATTGCTTACAGAAGAAAGATATGCTTCTATCATGCAGACCTTGGACAAGCACAAAACCGCCACTGTTAGTCAGCTGGCAGATAATCTCCATGTATCCGAGTCCACCATCCGTAGGGATTTGATAGCTCTGGATCGCATGGGCAAACTGTGCAAGGTTCATGGCGGTGCTACCATCAATAACAACAACAGCTATCTAACCTTGGAGGAGGATGTTCTTACCAAGCAGGATTTGCACAATCAGGAAAAGACCTTGATTGCCAAATACGCTGCTGCCCTGATAGGGCCAGAGGATTTTGTTTATCTGGATGCTGGTACTACCACCTATCAGATGCTGGACTACCTGGGCCACACCGCAGGAAGCGTAATCTATGTCACCAATGGCATTCAGCATGCAGCCCGCCTGGCTGCTATGGGCTGCAAGGTTTATCTCCCCGGAGGCAGGCTCAAGGCCAATACCCAGGCTGTAATCGGCACTGAGGCCATTCGCAGTATTTCCAATTACAACTTTACCAAAGGCTTCTTCGGAGCCAACGGTATCAGCACTACGGCAGGCTTCTCCACACCGGATTTCAGCGAAAGCAATGTGAAAACAGAAGCCATTCATCATTGTCAAAAGCGTTTTGTTCTGGCAGACAGCTCCAAATTCAAAAAGGTATTTCCTGTTACCTTTGCTAGTATTCAGGAAGCCGATATTATTACGGATATGCTGCCAGATTCCAAATATAGCAAGTTAACTAATGTTTATGAAGCAGGTGAAAGAAAATGATTTATACCGTAACCTTCAATCCAGCCTTGGATTACATTGTCCGCTTGGACAGCTTTACCGCTGGAGAAATCAATAGAGTAAAATACGAGCAGGTTCTGGGAGGTGGCAAGGGTATTAACGTATCCATTGTCTTGAAAAACTTGGGCCATGACAGCACTGCTCTTGGTTTCCTAGCAGGCTTTACCGGCAAGGAAATCATCCGCCAGCTGGAGGGCTTTGGCTGTCAAAGCGACTTCGTAGAACTGCCAGAAGGCTTCTCCCGCATTAATGTAAAGGTTAAGGCTGAAACCGAAACCGAAATCAATGGTCAGGGACCTAGAATTACCCCAGAGGCTCAGGCAAAGCTTTTTGCCAAGCTGGACAAGCTTCAGGCCGGTGATACCCTGGTTCTGGCCGGCAGTATTCCCAACACCCTGCCAGATGATATCTATCAGCGCATTATGAGCCGTCTGGAGGGACGGAATATCAACATTGTAGTAGATGCTACCAAGCAGCTTCTTTTGAAGGTGCTGCCCTACAAGCCATTTTTAATAAAGCCAAATAACCATGAATTAGGCGAAATGTTCGGTGTTGTTCTCAAAACCAAAGACGAAATTATTACCCACGCCAAAAAGCTGCAGGAAATGGGTGCCCGCAACGTACTTATTTCCATGGCTGGTGACGGCGCCCTGTTGCTGACTGAGGATGGAACAGTCTACGAAAGTGCTGCTCCAAAGGGAACCTTGGTTAACTCTGTAGGTGCTGGAGATTCTATGGTAGCAGGCTTTATCTGCGGTTACAAGGAAACAGGCTCCCTGGAGGAAGCTTTTTACATGGGTGTAGCAACTGGCTCCGCCTCCGCCTTTTCCGAAAATCTGGCCACTAGGGCCGAAGCAGATGCTCTGCTAAAAACTATCCACTAAGAGGGGTTAATATTTGAAGGAGCTGGAGGGAAGCCAGTATCCAGAAAGGAAGAAAATTATGCGTATTAGGGATTTATTAAGCAAGGAAAGCATTCAGCTGAATGCTGCTCCTGCCAGCAAAAATGACATCATCAGCCAGCTGGTTGATTTGATGGACAAATCTGGCAAACTTGCCAACAAGGAACAGTATCTTAAGGATGTTCTGGCTCGTGAGGCCTCTGGCACCACTGGCCTGGGTGATGGCATTGCCACACCTCACGCCAAGAGTACCGGTGTTAAGGAAGCTGGTTTGGCTGCTATTACCGTACCTGCTGGTACAGATTTTGATTCTATGGATGGTTTGCCATCCCGTCTGTTTTTCCTGATTGCCGCACCTGCCAACTCCAATGATACCCATTTGGAGCTTCTCAGCAAGCTGGCTACCATGCTGATGGATCCAGACTTTGCCAACGCTTTGGTAGATGCCAAAACCGTAGATGAATTCTTTGCCCTGATTGATGCCAAAGAAAATGGGGAAACCATCAATACCTCTGCTCCTGCAGCTCCAGCGGTAGACACCGCTCACAAGATTCTGGCTGTAACTGCCTGCCCTACTGGTATTGCTCATACCTTTATGGCTGCCGAGTCCCTGGAACAACATGCCAAGAAGCGGGGCATCTGGATTAAGGTAGAAACCAACGGCTCCGGCGGTGCCAAGAATGTACTGACTCAGCAGGAAATCAAGGAAGCAGATTGCATCATTATTGCTGCTGATAAAAATGTAGAAATGGCTCGCTTTGATGGCAAGCCTGTTATTAAAACCAAGGTTGCCAACGGCATCAACAAAGCCGATGAGCTTTTGGACAAGGCTCTTAGCGGTCAGGCTCCTATTTACCATCATGCTGGTGGTGCTGCAGCCTCCACTGCAGACGAGGGAGATAACGAAAGCATTGGCCGTCAGATTTACAAGCATCTGATGAATGGTGTATCTCATATGCTGCCCTTCGTCATTGGCGGTGGTATTCTTATCGCTCTGGCCTTCCTCTTTGATACCTTTGATCCAGCCAACCCTGGCAACTTCGGCTCCAATACTCCATTGGCCAAGTTCTTCAAGGATGTAGGCGGTGCCTCCTTCGGTTTTATGCTGCCAATCCTGTCCGGCTTTATTGCCATGAGCATCTCTGACCGTCCAGGTCTGGCTGTAGGCTTTGTAGGCGGTGCTATGGCAGCCTCTGGCGGCTCCGGCTTCCTAGGCGCTCTCTTAGCTGGCTTCGCCGGTGGTTATATCGTTATTCTCCTGCGCAAGATCTTTAGCTGTCTGCCAGCTTCCTTGGAAGGTATCAAACCTGTACTTATTTATCCAGTATTAGGTATCTTCCTGATGGGCTTTCTGATGCAGTTTATTATTACACCTCCTGTAGCCGGCATTAACGAATGGATGATTGATACCCTTAAGGGTATGGACACCAACTCCCGTATCATGGTTGGCCTGATTATGGGCGGTATGATGTCTGTAGACATGGGTGGCCCTGTAAACAAGGCAGCCTATGTAACCGGTACCGGCCTGCTGGCTGGCGGTGAGTTCGGTGTGATGGCAGCTGTTATGGCTGGTGGTATGGTTCCTCCAATTGCCATTGCTCTCTGCACCATGTTCTTTGGCAACCGCTTTACTGAAAGCGAGCGCAAATCTGGTATCACTACCTTTATTATGGGTTTGTCCTTCATTTCTGAGGGTGCAATTCCATTTGCTGCCGCAGATCCAATCAGAGTAATCCCATCTATGGTAGCTGGCTCTGCTGTTGCTGGTGCCCTGTCTATGGCCTTTGACTGCACTCTGAGAGCACCTCATGGCGGTATCTTCGTAGTACCTACCATTGGCAATCCGCTGATGTATCTAGTAGCTATTGCCGTTGGTTCTGTAGTTGGCTGCTTCATTCTGGGTGTACTGAAAAAACCATTGAACAAATAATTTAGCCCTTCCATAATTCCAATTATTCCTATACAAAAAGAATCTCCCTTACTGCGGCAACGCACTAGGGAGATTCTTTTTTGTTCTCTAAATAAAATATTCTATGGTCTTTTCCGCTGTCAGCAGGGTATTTTCATTGCCTAACAGCACAGCTTCCCGCTGATCCACCGGCCCCAGACCATAAAGGGAAAATTTCTCTGTATTAAACATTTCCACTGGCACAATGCGGTTATAGGCAAAGGGCTTATCTAGCACCACCTGTACCTGGGGATAATCCTCATAAGCCTGATCTCCATAATATGGATCAAACATATACACCATGCCATCCTTGATGCCATTCAGCATCACATAATGCCACTCATCCAGCCACAGTCTGATAACCACAGCACCGCCCCGATTAAGAATATCATCTACACGGCCATCCTTGCCAATAGATACCTGATTCTGGGCGATATATTCCGCCCTAATAGCCAGCTGTCCCATACGGCTGAATTGATTCAGCCAATTGCTAAGAAACATCATAGCCATATGAGAGGTGCCGCTTTTACCAGGGCGCCCCTCCATATTGTAGCAATCCAGACAATACAACATAATATTGCGGATGATTTCCGGGGGGATTTCCTCTCTGGGAAACAAATAGCTGATTGCATCCAGCATGGCTGTAGGGCCGCAATCGTATTCACTTAATTGATAATGTAGGGGATTTTTTGCCATATACTACCTCTTTATGATTACTGAAAAATATCATCCATCCGCTGGTGAACCATCACACCGATGACAGAATTAAGGTCTCCACCAACCTGCTGCCCTGCCACAAATCCTCTACCGTAGTATATTCACTGGTGGTATGCATCTTGTACATGCCATTGGACAGCACAATCCCCTGAATCCCATGCTGAGAAAGAGGATTCTGGTCACTGCCCCCAAAGGTTTCCGTCAGCTCTCCTGCCAGTCCCAACTGCTGACAAGCCTGTTGGAAGCGTTTTATCACTGTAGAATCCATCTGGGTAGCATAGCTGTGAATGTGAATCTTGTACTCAAAGCTATCCTCTGCGCCACAGCTATTGGCCTGCTGGGTTAATAACCTGCCAATATCCTCCACCACAGACATAACCTTCTCATGGTTATAACCTCGCACCTCGCCCTGAATTGTACAGAAATCCGGCACAATATTTATCATCTTGCCTCCCTGAATCAGGCCTACATTGCAGGTGGTTTCCTCATCCAAATGTCCCTGAGGCAGACGGGACAAAACCTTGGCCATAATGGCAATAGCATTTATGCCTTTTTCTGGTTCCATACCAGAATGGGCCGCCTGCCCCTTAACTGTTCCCACAAAGGATACCAGACTTGGCGCCCGTCTGGCAGCACTGCCTACAGGGCCGGTTAAATCCAGCACATAGGAGTCCTTGGCCTTGATTTGACCAAAGTCAAAAAGACTGGCTCCCTGACAATAAATTTCTTCTGCTACAGATATCAGCACCTCCACAGGTCTATGCTCCTTGCCAGACTGCTGTACCAGGCGAATCCCCTGCAGTATCTCCACCAGGCCAGATAGACAATCTGCCCCTAAAACAGCCTTACCAGCGGAACGAATGGTACCATCAGCTTCGCAGATAGCTTCCTTCCCCTTGGCTGGCTCCACTGTATCCATATGAGCGGAAAACAGCACTGGCTCCTCGTCTAATTGTCCTGGCAAATAGCCATAAAGATTGTGTACCTTATCCTCTATTACCTGAAAGCCCAAAGCCTCCAGCTTTTTTCTTATCACCAAAGCCATTTCAGCCTCTCCCCAGCTAGGGGAATCTATAGCTACCAGCTCCAAAAACTCCTGCTGCAGCTGACTCTTTACCTTCTCCACATCTATCTCTGACATCAATATCACTCCTGTGAAAACCCATAAGAATTATTTTCTATTTACAACGAATATTATAACCCCTATATTAAGCCCTGCCAATCCCCCTATACAGCAAAAAGCCGTCCCTGAAATTCAGGGACGACTCCTTGTGTTAATGTTAAGTTAGGTTGATATTTATCAGAAGTAGAAGTTTACCTTGCCAGCAGCAGTCCAGCCGTTGTAATCAGCAAAGGTCTTTTCCATGCTCAGGTCAAGGAATACATTTCTTGACATATTAGCACGATAGCCAAGGCTCATATAGAGTACATTGGCATTGTTGTCCTGGCTAGGCATAGGTACGCCGTTGATATAAGCATTGTAGCTGCCAGACAGGCCGCGGCTATAAGCCAAACCGCCATAGAAACCGCTTACATCCAACAGGTTGATACCCAGCTTAGCAGTCCAGTTGTTGGAATCATCACTGGCAATATAGTTAGGACCAGCCATATAGCCATCAACACTTACCTTATCGTAAGCCAGCTGGATGTATGGATTCCAGGTCAGACGATCATTCTGGGCAATCTTGGCACCATAACCAATCATAGCACCAGTGTCCTTGGTTCCCCAGGTTACGCCCTTGTACTTGCTGTCAAATTTACCAGTATGAATCATATAGTCAATATACTGGTCAGATGGCAGCATATGAGTACCATAGATACCGAAGTCATAGGCATTGTCAATATCGGTTCTGTCAGTAACGGCAGGAGCATTGAACTCCACATTACCAGTGGTAGTGCCGATATAAGCACCCAGATAATCATTAGGGCCTACCTTGGCATCATAACCCAGCTGATAGTTGTTGGTCTTAACAGTGGACTTGCCATAAACATCACCATTGTCCACATCCATATTAGTATGCTTGTACTGGAACCATACATTGTCAGGAGCAGGACGACCCTCGTCAACGGCAGAAGCAAAGCCACGCAGCTCACTGGTACGACCGGTAACATTGGCAGTCATAACATTGGTTACAACAGTAGCAGTACGAGCAGAAGCTACACCAGGAGCAGCAGCGGTCTTACCTGCCTGCTGTACAGCAGCAGTCAGCTCGGCAGCCTTAGCCTGCAAACTTTCATTAGAAAGACCAGCCATCTTGTTCTCCAGCTCAGCCTTCTTATTCTCCAGCTCTGCCTGTAAATCAGTATTGCCATTAGCATTAGCTGTCTCTATTTCTAATTTGCCAATAGCAGTCTTCAACTCTGTTGTAGCACCTTCTACTGCTGCCATTTTAGCAGATGATGGATTTGCTATAGCCGCAATATCACTAGCACTAGGCAGCTTGGTGGTAAATGGATTAGCCTGAGCTATCTCAGCTGCATCCTTAGCTGCAAACTCATTAACCTGTTCCAATGCCTTATCCGCATCTGCAACAGCCTTCTCAGCATCAGCCTTAGCTGTTTCTGCAGCCTCACTGGTTGCACTAATCTTAACCCCTGCACCAGCAGCATTCTGAATAGCCTCTGTAATCGTCTTATCTGGGAGGGTGCCATCGCTAGTAACAACCTTAACATTGACAGTACCACCCTTTGTATTTGGTGTAATAGAAAGCTTATTAATATTTTCTGCAGTAGCAGTCGCTGTACCTAAGGTAACTGAATCCGCATTTATTGTAATCTTATCATTGCTGTCTACAGCACCGTTTAGAGTTACGCTATTAGCAGTTACCTTCGTGGCTTTCAGGTCGCCTCCTACCACTAGATTACCCTTAGCATTGATATTATCCGCCTCAAGTGCTCCGCCAGCCTTTACATCTCCTGCGGCAGTCAGACTATTAGCCTTTATCTTGCCTTTGGCAACAACATTAACACCGTTAATATCACCAGTAACCTCCACGTTTCCTCCAGCGTTTACATTATCCGCATTTAGAGAGGTATCACTTGTTAAATTTCCATTAACACCAAGATTATTAATTTTAGTTCCGCCACTAATTTTGCAATCCTTTGTTGCACCTACAGCAGTAATATTACCATCACCACTTACTGTCAAACTAACATCTTCATTTGTAAGAGACACTGCACCTAGTGTTGCCCCACTTGCTACCTCTATCTTAGCAGAAGTGCCTACAACACCTACAGAAGCCATATTACTATTAACCTTAACTGTTCCATCATCACTGATTTTGACACTGCTGCTCTCAGCTTCACCAGCAAAAAGAACTACCTGATCTCCACCTGACTGTGTGAAGCTTATTCCCTTTCCTGCATTTATGGTCATATCCTTGCTAGCCAATGCTGTCTGAAAAGCTTTTATCTTATCTGTGGCTACATCGTTATTTATGTCTTTCCATAGGGCAAAATTAATAGCACTATTCTCTGTATCCTTAGCCAAAGATTCCAGCGCTGCTGCTACAGCTTTATCAGCATCTACAAAGGTTGCTTTAGAACCATCATATTTAGTAACAGTATAAATTCCCTGTTTGTTCGGCTTATTCTCTGGGCCATTCATAAATTCAGAATATCCCACACTGGTAAAAGCATATGCCTCCATAGGGCTTACTGCCATACTTGTTCCTACAGTTAGCGCCATGCTTACCAGCAGGGCAAGTTTTTTCTTACTTTTTATCCGCATACAAAACATCCTCCTAATTTTTGGCTGATAGCGGGACACTCTGTATTTTTTTATGTTATAATGAAATGTATGGATTACGCCAATAATCCATACATTCTTATACGCATTTGAGAGTATCCCTAGCTAAGCCAAACGCTTTATAAACCATAATTACAACTATGCGTTTATTATACTCTCATTTGCGTACATTTTCAATAACTACATAGGAAAATATTCCGATTTTTCAGTTATTTTTCACAAAACAGTATGAGGATGTGAGTATTTATGAGTATATGCAAACGCATTTTTGAACGCATGGGGCAGGATAAATCTCATTTGCGGGCACTAGCTCACAAATTGAGTATTGCTCCCAGCACTGTTACATCCTGGAAAACTCGTGGCAGTGATCCCCCTGCCAAATACATTGTTGCTATTGCAGATTTTCTAGGAGTTTCCCCTCTATGGCTATTAACAGGAGAAGATAATTCTAATATACAGAAAAAATTACCCGCAGATAACAAAGCCCATCAAGAGGTTATTGAGCTATTTGATTCCCTAGAGCGCCCCGGCCAGACTCTCATGTTGGCGGCAGGCTATAAAGAGCAAATGCGTCAAAATGACCTACAACATAACAATATGCGGCAATCTGCCCCCTGTCCTTCTATATGCACTTTAGGAGACAAGCTTCTAACACAAAAAGGATAATTTTGCCCAAGAGAAAAAGACTGCTGCAAATCAACTCAGGTAACACCTGACATATGATTTGCACACAGTCTTTTTTTATTTCTCCATGTAGTCAGCAAAAATCCGGCTTCGCTGTCTATAAGTCAAATGATTACTATCATAGGGAATCTCCCCATATTTACTGCGCAATTTTTCCCACAGATTAATTGCTACAGTCAAATCAAAATCATGGGCTGAAAGTAGCTCTGCCGCCCATATATCTGCTGCTTTTTCCTCCTGCTTCCGTACCACAGACATCTCCATAGCTTCCCAATAATCAGCAGGTGAATATGCCTTAGAACTGCCTTTTTTCTTGCCCGCCCGTCGCAAATACTTCATAGACATTGGTGAACGCCTGATAGCCGCTGTAGGATGCCCCAGCATTTCATGGGCCAACTCGTGAGCCAAAATCACCTGCATTTCTTCATCTGTTAGCTCATCTACAGCTCCCTGCGTTATAACAAAAATATATCCCGGCAAGGCATAGGCATTAAATTTGCTATTATCCGACACCAAGAACCGCCAATCCTCTGTAGACAACCCAGCCATATTGGCAACCTGTTGCAAATTCCGTTGCACCCTTGCCTTGTCACTCTCCGAAGCCTTATCTGCCCCCAGCTTTACCACAGCAAATTCATACAACTCCTGCCTACCAGAAGCATTTGCCGAAAAATAAGCCAGCACCTCATCCCCGCTGCCAGCCTGACAAACACTCCCCCCTGCCAGCCACATCAGCAGCAAGGATAATACCCATCCACCCCATTGCTTTACAGAAATTATTTTTCTCATATCCATATTTTCAAGACAATTTCTGCCAGATGGTCATTACCACATATACCACACCGGAGGCGATTAATGGCCCTACTGGAATGCCCCGAAAGAAGAATACACCTATCATAGTACCGATAATCAAGGCTGTAGCCACCTCTGGAGAAGCTTTCATATAATCTACTCCCAGATAGCCAAAAATCGCCACACCAGCACCTACAATCAAGGAAACAATGCCCACTGGACTCTGGAAGCAATGCAGAATATCCGCCCAGGTAATCTTCCCTGTGGCAATAGGCACAAAAATGGCCGCCGTCAGCAGAATAATCCCCCAGGTAATGCCCTTGTCACCCAATACATCTATAACCTGATTCAGCCCCAACACCTTGAGCAAGATAACTGCTCCAGCCGCATAGGCCACCGACATATTATGTCCCACTACGCCACAAATCAAAATTGCCAGCATAATAATATATTCCTGTCCCACTTATACACAACGCCTCATTTCTTCACAGTCCAAAAACTTCTTTGCTTACATACAAAAAAATGCTATAATAAAAGCAAGAGGAGCACCGATAGACGGTTGCCCCAAAGAACAAAAACGAAATTGTAAGAACTCCGCCTTTACTCGTCCAAAGCCAAGGCGGTTTTCTTATGCTTTAATTGCAATATCCCCCTCCTGCATGGTTATTATAGCATATATACCCTTATCTGCAAATCAAAATAGCATAGGACAACTTCACCCTAGGCGTACCAGCTCTGGATCTGATGTATATATTTTTTTCCGACCTTTTTTTCCTTCCTTCAGATGGCCCTGTTGCACCAAATTTCCCAGTACCTTCTTGCGAAAATATGAGGAATCACTAATATTTAACCGCGAAGCTATTTCCGCAACGCTATGAGAACTATTCAAACAAAAGGCCAATATAGTTCTATCGTACTTTGTTTCATTGAAAACAGGTGCATATTCTATGGCTTCACCTGGAGCAGATACACCTGCCACATATGTCAAATCAGGCAATACCAGAGTGAAATGATCGGAAGCGGAGAAAATATATGGCTTATGCAATGAATCAGCAGAGGCATATTCCTCTGCAATTTTATCAAATTCTGTACCAGCAGCTTCCATTACATTACACATAACCAGCACACCACAGATAAGTTCATTGCGACGCTTGGAGATTATGGAAGAAAGTTCATATGTTTTTTCGATTGGTGCCCCTTGATAAAAACTCCCTGGCGAGGATATTTCCAGTCTATCACTAAACATGTCAATTTGGATTTGCGAGCCATCCATGAAATAATCCCGATGTGCAATAGCATTTACCACCCCTTCTAACAGGGCACGCTTGGGATAGGCTGGTTGATTAACTCTACGATCCTCCAATTTTAGAATCCCATAATTCATTCTTTGCAAAACAAATTCACAAGCATAGTTAATTGAATCAATAATATTCCCCTGAAAATGATTTATGGCCACAATTCGTTCACTGCCCTTATTTATGCCAGAAAATACCGAACATGTCATTGATGTCTTAGTGCCTTGGTAGGTATCAGAAAACAAAACTGCCCCATTGGCCAATCTCCCTTTAGCATCAAAAAATCCCATGGAACACAAAGCCTTATCTGACAAGACTTTTCCCCCATTGTGACTTGCATAAAATTCCTTTAGTTTAAGGAAATCTTTGCCATCATATTTTTTATCTGAAAAAAACGAATCATAAGATGCATTTTCACTGGCTATACTCATCTGACGAATTTCTTCATAAGTCGCCCCATCTGTAAAACCATTTCTTCGCATAAAAATGGATGGTATGCCTTTATATTTTAAAATAATTGGACGCACCGGGGACTTCTTCACAGAAATCCTAATAATAAAAAATACCTTGCCATGTATCTCATAGGATAGAAATTCTATTTCAAAAAATGGCCTTGGTATCAGATGTTCATTAACCTGATTATTGAAAAAATTCCGCTCTTTATCCGCCTCTGCTCTTTCAAACCCCAATAATTTATGACTTTTATCTTCAACACCAATATAAAAAACACCACCATCTGCATTAGCAAACCCCGCAACAGTCTTGAGCCAGCCAACAACGTCCTGCCGGTTTAGCCGTCCCTTGTACTCTGTTCTATCACTCTCAAGCATAACCTTTCCTGTTAATTCCTCTAACTGCACAAAAATCACCTCTATTTCCCTATTTAAAGTTATTACTATTATACTTCAAATAAACTTCAATGTATACTTCAAATTAACTTCAATAACTACTTCAAGATAACTTCAACAACATCTTGAAGTACTTCAATAACAACTTCAAATTAACTTCAATAACATCTTGAAGTACTTCAGCGAAAGCCATTACGCGATAATTTGCTCATAACAAAAGGCTGGGGAGATTTGTCCTTCTCCTCAGCCTTTTTATTTCGGTCTAAATTATCGATTGGCCAGCTTGTAAATAGCCAAAGCATTTTCATAGTCTATTGGTCGGAAGGTGGCTACCTTCTTAGTACCATTAGCAGTACACATATTAGCCAAATACTCCAGCACAGACTCATCCTGTACCCCGATTTCAGAGTCAGAGAAGCAGGTTGGCAAGCCCAGCTCCTTTTTGAAGAATTC
>ERZ1026856.173-NODE-173-length-45937-cov-11.002812_pt1 | contig 45937 bp, 59 predicted proteins | sample MGYA00380158_ERZ1026856 | MGnify/ENA primary metagenome ERZ1026856 (study PRJEB33269, sample SAMEA4719794) | human gut metagenome | biome: human-associated habitat; feature: organic feature; material: feces | place: Cameroon | collected 2013-10 ... | reverse complement strand
GCTGCTCCACCTCTGTCTCCAAGTTAAACGCCGTGCCCGGCAGCAGGTTTAGCCTACCTACCGTCTCCTGCGCCACCTTTGCGGAGATTTTCTGTGCCGTCTGTTCTATTTTTGACGTATATTTCGTCAGCACGTTAGGAGCCTCGCTCTGCAAGTCCTTTTGCAGCTCGCCAAACTCGCTCTTAAGGCCCTTGACAGTGGTTTCAACGCCGCCCCACACCACACTCATGTCAACGTTCACAGCAATGGTGTGACTAAGCGTCGTGCTACCAATATTAATAGTCACTGTCACAGAGCCTGTCGTAAAGGGATAGGTCACGCCATCTGCCGTATAGGTAGACATGCGCGTTACCTTAACCAGCCCCGAGCCGCCCACCGTCGGCCCTGTTGCCGTACAGTTCTCTGAACTCGCAACCGTTATCCTGCACCTCTCCGTAATGTCAAGGTTACCTTTCAGCACCTTCACAGTAGCCGTGTTGTTCTTCGTCGTGTCGGCAGCAAACGCCGTGTCAGATACCTTCTTTATGCCGAGCGTGATAACCGACGGCGTGGCTGTAACGGTGTAGCCGTTCGCTCCGTCCACGCCGTCTATTCCGTCCACACCATCCTTGCCGGGGTCTCCTTTTTCACCGGGGTCTCCCTTGTCTCCTTTATCTCCCTTCTCTCCGGGCACACCACCTGTCAGCTCCTTTCGCCACACCGTGCTTGTGTCCGTAGGCTCCTCCGTGGTGCTGCTGTCTTCCGCAACGATACAGGTCCATATCGCATTGTTGTGACTGACTTGGTCATAATAGTAGTAGGTCTCGCCTTGCTTCCACGCGCCGCGGAAATTGACAAGCGTTATCGGCTGGCCGCTCGCGCTGATCCATTTGAACCTCGCGCTAAGGAACACCACCTCCTCGGGAGAGAGGATGAAGACCGTGTTGCTATATTTGTTGTTCGCTGAGCTGTGCCTGTAGTCAACGATGCCTTGCAACGAAATGATGTTAGGCACGCTCCCCTCGCTACCCGTTGTCTGTAGCATCATCACGTTCGTTCGCGCCGTGTCGTTATACATAGCTCGCTGGTCTCCCTCGGCAAACTGCCTGTGACCATCGAGCACAATCACATCGCCAGCTTGAGGTATATCGTTCGTCTGTTTATCCTCACAGTCAGTAGCCGAGAGCACCACCCACGCAAATTTCTTTCCGTTGTACAGGTCGTTGCCCTCAGCATCCGTTATCGCCTCGTTCTCGCTGCTCACGCCCTCGACAAGTCTCCAATAGCTGCGGTTGCCGACACCCTCGTAGCTACCCGAAGCAACATTAAACGTCTGGCACCGTGCCTGATCATACGGCTTCCAGCTGTTCTGTGTCGCAGTCGTGCCGTCATCGGCAAGTATGTAGCAACGCCATCCGATGAAATTTCCTTTTAGATATTCCTCTTTCACATGCGCTATCCTGCTCGATGCCCCGCTAAGGTAAACGTTGCCGCCCACGCTGCTCAGCTTCCGTATCTCCAGCTCAGTGAAGATAGCCTTGCCCCACACCATGAGGTCAGTCACGCTTAGCGTAAACTTGCCGTTCACACCCTTCGTGAAGCCAAAGCCCCGCTGCAAAAGCGCATCAAAGTCCTTGCTTCTCAACGCCTTCAGCACCACGTCGCCAAGCAGAGCGTCACCGCTCCCGCCGTCCACATGAGGCATGTTCGCCTTATCGTCAACAGCTCCCGTGCCGAAGAACGTGTCGCCCTGCAAATGGGCGTTGCCTCGCGCCGTCAGCTTGCCTGTCTCCGCGTTGCCTTCGCTGTCCATGCTGCCGCCGCTCACGCCTTGCTTGTAAGTGCCGGTGAACAGTCCTTTAGCAAAGGTTATCTCCTCATGCGCAGTGTCCTTAAATTTTTTGGATAAAAAATAAGACGTGCCGTATTTCTCTACAAGGCTTCTTATCTGCGAAGGAGTATATTGTGCGCCACTATTGCTTCCAAGGCCACCTGCGACAATTGCTTGAACATCTTCTTGCAGTTTGGTAATTGAACCTTTTATGGCTTGATTTCCGACCTTTATATCTTGTACAAAATCAAAATCAATATTTGTCGAAAGCTTTAATATTCGTGTCGAAAGACTATATCCACAGCCATCTTTAAATGTAACCTTCTGACCTATTTGCAATCGTGGATTATTGCTTTTAAAAACATGAGGGTATGATTTTACCTCATAATTATTTAAATCAGAGCGTAGACGTGTTATTTCTTCTATAGCTTTATCAAGCAATCTTTTTTTTGCATCAGCGTAATAGATACCTTCGTCCATCGCAATGTTATACAACACTGTAATGTTACATTTGTAAGATGGCAAACTCTCACCTCTCGGTATAAGCTTTTCGCTCTCGTTGCTGGGTACAAAGACATTGTTGTCTTCTTGATAGATTATTTCGTAATCTCCTGTCTTTATTTTAAAATCAGAAGTATTGACATCATCAGAAGTGTGTGAAGACATACTTTCTTTATGATATGTCAATTCAAAACCAACATAACTGCCATTGGCTCCACGCCCGGCAAGAGGAGTAGAAAGCGCACCTGTATTAAAGTTTGCTTCAAAGGAACAGGAAAGATTTTTGCCGTTTACAAGCAAATCGTCTGTTATTTCAAAATCATACCAATAATGCGTTACGCCATTGTCTGTAGTGATATTTATTACTGTCTTGCCATTTATTTTTTCTGCTGATGGATAGGCCAGACGCATGTACCATACCGTGAATGTCTTGTATTCGGCAACAGAACCGTCGGTGTTGTATGTCAACGGTACTTTGTTCCCATTCTCGTTTATAACATATTTTTCGCGTCCTCTTACATCATAGACATAAGTATTAAGAGAGGGGAATATATCCGAAAAATCAAGCACTTTCATAAATAAAGGCTCTTGGGTTTTATCCTTTCTTAAATCAAGTGTTGAAAATTCGTCGATTGTATAATCGTAAGCTCTACCGTCTATGGTAAGAGAGCCGTTGCCTTTATCCAACTGCAAACGAATGTCACCCGAAGAAATGTTCTCTCCGTAGGAGTTTGTTTGCGTTATATTGCGGCTGCCTCCAAAGATGGCAAATACATTGTAAAAATTTTCTTTGCTGTTAGTAACAGAAGAGATACCGACATTTTTGCCTATCTCCAATATCTGTTCGCCATCATCTATTGAGATATGCCCAACGTAAAGAATTTCATTGTCATAATCTATATGCCATTCGCAATTATCGCCTATCGCACTTGCGATACTTGTCAGTGCAGATATAAAGTCGTTGTCTGAAAACGATACATTAAGCGTATTTGTTACCGATGAAGAGATATATGATTTCCATCCACAGCTGCCAAACTTTATGTCATTGTTAAGGAAATTGCACAATTTGTCGACCATCGCTTGGGTCGTGCCTGTAAAAGACCAAACATATTGCTTTATATCTTCATTTCTTGAATTTTTTGTTTTGATATAAAACGGTATCTTGGAAAGAAGCATTTTGGGGTGCTGAAAACTTGGCGTGTATTTCCACGAAGATTCGCTTGTCTGTGTCGGCTCATACTCTTCAAGCAACGAAAATCGGTGCTTTACCATTCGTACCGTGTCTATATAGTACGAATGTTCAATATAAGCACCGACGGGCAACACAATTTTAACGGCAGCATTAAACGAGAGGGAGATATAATCCGACTTGGCTAATTCTTCCTCTCGCTTTGCGTCTTGTGCTATTTCAACACACATAATAACGCTTCCGTCTATGTTGTATATATTTATCATATTTTTCTTCTGTCGCTGGGGTCGTTCTCTGTCATTTTGAGGGTAAAATTACCCTTTTTTAGCCCATAATCGCCAAATTTGGAACATTGCGAATAAACAAGTTTGTATATACATTTCAGAGTAGGCACTTTAAGGCATATCTCACCGCTGTATGCTATTTTATCAAGAAAATTCTCAAGCTTGCTTAAATAATCGCTTTCATCTGTACCTTCAAGGAAAAATGAAAGTGAAATATCCCTCTTGTCTTTCTTTGCATATTCAGACGAAGCGATAATGGCAACGCCATCTTGCAAGCGACTGTCATTTGTTACATAGCTTTTGACCGAAGCTGGCATAAGCAATGCCTCACGCCAGCCTTTGGTCAATGTCACGCCGAATGTGTCAATGTCAACATAAGCAGTATCAGCCTCGTTGACAGATTTTATAAACGCCTGATTTTTCATTTAATACCTGTCTTTCATTATTTTATACATATTTGCAATGTCTTCACGAATAAGGATAATGGGTGCAGTGTTTTTCGCAATCTGTTGTAACTGCCCCAGCCCCTCATACTGAATATCTCGCATTTCCGAAATGTTAAGCGTTACCGCTTCGGCATAGTCACGCATAAGACTAATGTCCGCACTTATCTGCGTGCGTGTTTCGTTGCCCTGCTCCACTGCCGTTTGCAATGCGTAGCCAATGCCAATGAGTGAGCTTGCCTGGTCGGCGGTAATGGCTTCTATCGCCTTGCTTGTTGCATTTTGTTCAGATTGAGCATCTTTATACCCCGAAATAGTGGAGATATAATCTCTTATTTTTAGACCTTCATCTGTTATTTCGGCATATTCTCTTTGTAAGTCAGCAATATCTGTATCTGAGAGCTGGCCTCCTTTCATCTTGTCGGCCCACTTATTATATAGCGGCTTTAGCTTTTCGTCCATAAGTTTTTCAACCGCAAAGTTCAGCATTGATTGATTAAGCATTGTTGTAAAATCATTTGCAAAATCCTTCGCGGTTTTCTCCATGTCCATAAGCTTGCTTATAAAATCGCTCTTCATGGACGAAAAATTGGTCTGAGTAAGATTTTGATTAATCTGCTCAGTCAGCTCTTCAAGCTTGCCAGCATACTCGGTGTATTTCTCCCAGTATTCGCTTTTGTCATACTTGCCCTGCTCCAGCATATTCTTCCACACATCCTCATTGTATGTGCGTATATCGCTCATCTGCTCTGGCGTAAGTTTGTAGATGTCCTCAAGGGAATGTACGCTGTTAATTGTAGAATTAACATATCCACCCCTTACATCTTTCTGAGAAGCGAGAGTTTTATTTATGGCCGCATAATCAGAAGCTGACAAATCCCAATAATAGCTGTTTGAATGATGGGCACCATGGTACCCCATTTGAGCTTTAAGTATCCCCATACTTTGCTCATTAATTTTTTTCTGTGCATCATATGCCTTTGTGTAGTTGTCAACAGCCTTCATTCCCGAATATTTGTCTATGCTGCTCTTTAACTGCTCAATAGAATATTGCAGACGCTCGTTTGACTCAGTAAGACGATTTGTAGTCTCCGCAACTTCCTTCGCATTACTACCATTGCCAATACCAAGGGCGCTACCAAGTGATTTGATAGCTCCTACGCCGTTAATAGCCGCCCCGATATAGTTGCCCGTAGCAAAATCTGCTGCCGCTTGCGAGCCCTTATTGAAGGCATCTGCACCACTCTTAACCTTCTTTCCAAGGTCTGAATCACCGAATCCGAGAGCATCAATCAATTCACTTGCCTCTTGTAGCTTCTTCGCAACATTACCGATACTTTCTGCCCATTCATTTGCAATCTCCTTGATAGATTTTCTCGCCTTGTCTTGTGATACATTTGCATCCTCTTGTGCCTTCTTTACGTCCTTTGTTGCCTTACCAACCTTTACCTCAGAAACAGCGAGTTCATCAAAAAGCTTCTTTAACTTTTTAAGCTGCTCATCACCGAGATTGATTTTGTTCTCATTTAAGAGGTTGTTTTTATTCTGAGAGGTTATCTTATCTGTGCTTACAGATATACCAGTTTCTGCAAAGACTTTCTGTATAGCAATCTTTGTAGAGGACTGCTGTTCCTGTGCATTGTATTGCTCAACTGTGGCTTTTCTTAATCGCTCTTGTGCGTCAGCAGCCTCTTGCAAGAGCCGATTATATTCACGCACCTTCTCGTTAGACCATCCCCACTTATCGGTCTGCTCTGAAATGGCATCATCAATCTTACCAATCTGTTCAGATACAACCTTCATGTCATCAATATCAAGAGTGCCCGAGCCGAGAAGGTCTTTGAGCTTTTTTCTTAGGTCTTCGAGATAAGATTTGCTCAATCTTCCCATATCAGAGAAGACAGAATCCCAGTTGATAGAATCCTTGAAATCATTGAAGTTGAGTTTCTTTAGCTGCTCTTCAAGGTCAGTTTTTAGCTTTGCTTCCTCGAAAAGATTGCCTTTCGCTCTTGCTTTTTTAATTTTCTCGTTATATTCTTCAACGATGGCGAGCTTCTGCTGTTCGAGGTTGCCATACTCTTTCAGGTACTCACGATATGATTGCAAATATTGTAATTGCATCTCTCTCTCATATTGCAACTGTTGAGTATTGAGAAGTGCTAATTTCGCATCAATAAGCTTCTGTTGCTCATTAGTTAGCTTTACATTTTTATCAAGTCCACTAGCATAAAAACCCTCCTTTTTCTTATTTGCAGGATTCTTACTATATTCTGCCTTTGCAATCTGAATATTCTTCTGACGCAGGGTCTCAGCTTCTTCTTCTATCTGATGTTTCTTTTTCTCAAAATCGAGCTTTCTCTGCTTTAACTCCTTCTCATTAGCATCATGTTCCTTTGCAATGCCTTCCTCTTGCTCAGCTACATAAATTTCCCACTCGATTTTCTTATCATCGGCGAGTTGCTTTGCCTGTTGCTCGGCAAGCTGCTCACGATAGTTGCGTTGTTGGTCAGCAGACTTATCTTTCTTTGGTTTAGGAACATAACCATTTCCACCAAGATTAGTATTTGAATTGATTGGCTTTTGAAGCAATGAAATCGTAGAATTTCGTTGATTACGCAATAATTCATTAAACATCTGAGGAGTAAACTCAGAGTAAAAAGAACGATTCTTGTTGTAGTATTTTAGCATAAAATTACCTGCACTCGTAGCATAAGCATTAGAACTCGCATTCTTCCATCTATTTTGTGCATTTTTTAAACCTTGCTGATAGATTCTCTTTAATCTATCTCTCTGCTTCTGATATTGCTTTAATCCATCCTCTTTACTATAATTGTATTGCTGTCTTGCTCCCATGTTAGCAACGGCAGATTCCTGAAGACCAGCCGTCCAACCATTTGTAACGGATTCGGTATATTGCATACCACGCTTTGCTCCTTTATGATTATTATCGAAATTCTTTAGATAGTTCAACTCATCGGCTGTTCTTTGAGCACCACCTATAATCTTTGTAAAGAAATTAAGTATTCTTGTAAGGGCTGGTGTAAGGTTGGCATTTATCGCAGTAAGAAAGCCATTCCATGAGTTTTGTAACTTCGCAACATTTACAGATGCTCGAGCATTAATATCATTAAGGAGTTCCTGTTTAGCAGCATTACTACTGATTCCTTTATTATATTTAGCAATAGCATCGGCGTTCTTTATAAAGTACATAGCAATACTACGCTGTCGAGCCATAAAGTTATTCTCAACGTGTTCTCCTCTATCGTAAGCTCCCTTCAAGTTCTGTAAAGCTGTAATCATTCCGACAACGGAAGGGTTATATTTATCTTGCATCTTACTCATACTCATAAGGAGCATAGAGAATTTTGACGCTGCTTTTTGTGCACCGCCAAACTGATTGCTAGAATAACCGATAAGAGTAGCCATTTCCTTAAAGGAAACACCATAAAGAGCAGCCGATGTACCTGCACTTGATATAGCATCAGCCATTTCACCGAAGCTACTTGTTGAATTATGAGCGGCTGTTGCAATCATAGATGAAGCCTCAGTAGATTCCTGCGCAGTCATGTGATATTCAGAAGCAAGATTAGAGAGAAATTTCGCACCTTCCTCTGATGTCTTGCCAGCCAATGCTCCAAACTCATTAGAGCTCTTAATCATTGTAGTAAGAGCCTCTGGCGATTCTCTAAGGCTATCCCATACCTTTACGAACTGAGTTGCTGCTGCTGCCATATCAGATACCGATTTGGCGGTCTCGTCCGATAATGAAAGAATATTCTGCCTTACCGCTTGTAAGTTGCTTTCATCGAGATAGTGTGAGAGAGGCTGTAAAGCATTTCTGAACTCTTCAGCACGGATAGTCAGCTCATAGATACCTTTTCCTAAAGCTCCAAGTGCTGCTCCCCATACACCGATTTTACCAAAGAGTGAAAAGAGAGCGGAGAAATCACCTTTTAATGCTCCACCAAGAATACCTTTAAACTTAGAGAACACACCACCTACTTTCTTAGCCGCATCATCAGCAGACTTTGCAACCTCCTTAGTTTCTTCCTTTGTCTTTTTTGCTCCCTTTGCTGCATCCTCGTAAGAAGTACCAAGTTGTTTAAGCACATCACGTCCTTCTGATATATGCTTATTTAACTCCTTTTGTTCTTCAAGGTTCTTTTTAGCATTTTCTGTATCACCAGCACCTTTATATGTGGCATACTCAGCTTTAAGCTGTTTAAGTTCTTGATAATCCAGTTTTAATGCCTCTGTTACTCCTTCAATGGTCGCTTTCTCACCATTAAAATATATATCAGAAGCATTCTTTGCCTCTTCTGTAGCCTGCTTTAAGTTTTGGGTTGCATCGGTCTGCCCATTGATAGTTTGTTGAGCCTTTAAATGACTACTTTCAAGATTATCAAGACTTTGATTTAAAGTAGATAACTCGCTACGATACTCCTTAATATTATCAGTAGCCTCCTTTACGCCTTCGCTATACGCTTTTTGTGTTTCGGGTGTCGCAACTCCATTATTCGCATCTTGCGAATTAGCATAAGCATCAGAAAGCTCCTTAATCTTTTGCTTTTCTTCTTCAATTTTCTGCACAAGAGTTTCACGCACAGCCAAGCCACTCTTCTTACTATTGATATACTCTTCTTCGTCAGAGCGACCCTCCGCAAGCCTTTTCGCAACCGCATCAATGGCTTCTGCTTCCATCTGTGTGGTATATACATAGTCTTTCGCTGATTCTGTAAGATGCAGTTTAGCTTGTGTGTTTTGTTGTGTTTTCTCTGTCTCCTCCGCAATCTTAGTTGAGTTCTCCCCATGCGCTACAGCTTCTGTTCCAACCGCTGCCGCCGCACCTATGTGAGCCGCCGCATTTGCACCAGTTGTTGCCGTTGATATAGAACGACCTGCATTCAACGTATCAATAGCAGCGTTGAGAGTACCAACATACTGCTGAGTACTACCGAATGTACCCAACATTGATGAATATTCGCTGTTAAGCTTCTCTACCAAACTCTGTTGAGATTTTAACTGCTCATTAATCTCATTCCATTTCTGTGATCCTTCGGTTGTTTCGGATAATTTTTTTTTGAGCTTATCAACTGTAGCTTCTGCGGTCTGAGCCTCCGATGCAAGTTTCTTTAACGCCTCTGGCGTATCGGAAAGAGATTTATTAATCTCTTCGATACCTTGCTTTAAGGTCTGCACAGATTGCTTTGTTTTTTCGCTATCAGAAGTCGAACTTTGTGCAATATCATTCAATGCCTTGTTCATCTTAGAGCTAACTTCGTCTGTCTTTACTCCAAGTGAATTAAGGTCATTTATCAGCTTATCAAAAGACTGCTGAATATCGGAAATATCCATCTGTCCGCTGATTCCAAGTATTTCATCTGCTGCTGCCATATTGTTTTCTTATTTATGTGATTTACATCATGCCCATAAAGAAAGCATCGGCACTAACATCATCTTTTAAAGGCTGATATTCATGTGTTTTTGCCTTTTTATTTGCATTTTTACGCGTTTCTTCCTCCTCGTCATCTTTCTTTACCTCCCAAGTCGGAATAGAACGATTTAGAAGCATTATGTTAAGATAAGACCTCTTAAACACAACCTCGTCATAAGTCATGCGGAAATATTTCATTACTCCTCCGATTGTTGCCCATGGGGAGTCGTTAATGGTTCCGTCATCATCTTTGCTTGGGTAAGGAAAGTTATAGAGGTCAAGAAAAAATTTGCGTTAAAAGAACGGCTAATAAACTTGACAAGTTCATTAAAGGCGATTATGTCAAGATGCTTGCGTATATAACGCCCCCATAGCCAACGCCACCGTGCCTTGCGGAAAGCACATACAATAAATATTTCACACATAAGACGTGCATCATTGCCATGCGCTATCATTTCTCGCATAATATTAACAACGCCGTCGGCCCCCCATGTAGGTGCCTTAATGTCATTGGCAAACACAGACATTTCATAAATCTGCATAAACGTCAACGGCTTTATGGTAAACGACACGCGCCCTACCTTTATCTTTACAGGTTTCTCCTTTAGCGTATCAGCTGTTATTTTTTTATCTTTAGTCTTCATAGAAAAGATAATATTTTAAAAGGCGGTACGGCTTGGGATTTGCCCTTACCTTACCGCCCTTGTTTATAATGGATAAAAAGATGGCTTTGTTAGATGCTGCTTTTCTTAGCTGCCTCCAAAGTGTCTTTCACCTCATCGAGCAATGCCCAACGATGGCCGCTTACCTTCTCGCCATTTTCATTAAACACCGCCATCTGACGGAACTCAATGTTAAGATTAGGCAAGCCGGTTTTACTGATTGAGCCGCTGCGAGTGACTGTAAGCTTCATTTTAGACCACTGGAACACCTTTGCTGGTATATCGTCCAGCGTCTTTGTTTTTATCTGTACAGCCTTGTAAATTTCCGTTTCTGTAGGCAGCTCTTCGTTCCACTTCGTGTCCGTTGACTTCGTAAAGCCAAGGAGGGCCTGATATGTTTCTGGTGACATATCGTAGGTCTGAGCGGTAAAACCTTTAGTTGCCGCAGAAGAGGTAAGCACGGCATACGGATCTTCCGAGTCTTCTATTTCAACGTCATTTGTCGAGGCGGCCTGATCGTTGAATGTCAGAGAGCCGGACACAATAGCCTTGAATTTGAATGGAAAACTGGTTGGATAAGCACCATTTGCCGCTGGGTCGGCAATAGCAAACTCATCAATGCCATAGACTCCATTTTTTCCTGTCTTTGCCATATTGTTAGTTCTTTAAATTGTTATACGTTACGTTAAATTTTAAATTTATGTAATAAGTGTCGTCGTTATCAGCAGTCGGACGTGAATCTGAATAAAATTCAAAATATGCACCACCCATGTAGCTCGCATTGTCCAGCGCATTCACAAGGTTCTTGGCAATCGCTACAAGCTTTGATGTGTTCGGCTCGTTACTTGCCGTCTTGGGAACGTGTATATTTACATTTACAACGCCTTCGTTTATCTCGTCTTGCTGAACAAAAGGAAGATGATTAACAACGATATAAATGCCTGTATCAAGTTTCTGCGGACGCTCATATTTAAATGTGCATCCCTTGTCTATACCAATGTTTTTGCAGTTGGCATTTATGAACCTATACATTGCGCTCACAGCGTCATCACCGAATATCATACCTCGCCATTGTTAATTCGTTCAACTACACGTTCAAAAATTGCTTTCATTTCACGCCGAAGGAAATTCTTTGTCAAAAAAAGAACATTATATCCTCTGTCTTCAACATATTTGCCGTAAGACATACCAGCCACGATAAGCAAAGAAAAGCCTTTAGGAGTCACAACACCATCTTGTTTCGCATATTCGTCAAGAGCATCGCTTACCTGTTTCTGACCACCCTCGGCTTGGTCGGGCTTAGGTATTTTCCCTTCATTCAAATTTACAAGCTCCCCATCAAGATAAAGAGCGAATGAAATTGAATTTTTAAGGTTGGCCGTTCGGTCTTTATACCCCTTGTTGTCCTTGGAATATGTAACGGCACTTTCAGCAAGCTGTGACAGTTCATATCTCAAGCCATTAACAATAGCCTCACGCTTTGCGTTCAGCTTCTCTTGCAATGCCTTTAGACCTTTTATTTTTATGTCAACTTTTGCCATACCTAAAGCTTACAGCCACAGTTTCAAATAACGCTTCCTTAATGTAACAAAGCCCTTAACCTCCATCTGAGTGTCTATCGTGCCATCTTTCTTGGTTATCCATACCTTGTCACCCTCGTTGGGCAGCATATTGTATTTTTGCTTTGACAATGGAGCAACTATCTCATACGAATAATGATAGGTCTGCCCATCGACCAAAGCAACCGTTCTGGCACTGGTGTTCGGTATTATTACACATTTGCCAAACTCTACAAAGCGGATTGCCGTTACGTTCAGCGGATTGCCGTTATCGTCATATCCGCTGCCAGCATTATCTACCTGTACTTCAAAATCAGGACTGCCATCGTCATTCATTTCAAAAAAACGTGTCCCAATCTGAATGTAGCCGACATTGTAGATTTTGTATTGAATTTTTATCTTGTCTTCAAAATTCATGCGCTTTCCCTACTTTACCAAACTTTTGGGCTTCTTAGCCAATAATCATCCGACTCACAATTCAGAACAAGGTCAGCATCCAGTCCGGCATCCTTGGCGATAGATTTTATCATATCGTCAATTAAGCTATTCTGATTCTTGTAGCCTTGGGACATACCGCCTACATTCTCGCTTGAGAGCACACGCATCTTATACAAAATACGCATTGCAGCATAGGCTACAGGCTGCTTTACAGACACAGAATATGTATCATCAACACTTGCCGATGTGCTATACTTGTCGGCTGCGTCGATAAACATTTTCTCTATTGCTTCGTCAGAAGTAGAGAATGGCTGTATTTCACTTGCAATAGCTTCCGAGATTGTCATGCTGTCCTTGTCTTAATGTTACAACTTACTACATTTAGAGTTCTTAAGACAACTTTTACTTGGTTGTCTTGAGAATAAAGAGGTCGTTCAAGCCGTTGAATACAGGCTGTGCCCACATATCATAGTTGACATGATAGCCAGTGTTGTCGCGCCAATAGCCTACAAGGTTGTCATCGTGCGAAGAATAAGACCTCTGAGGTATCGGGTCTGCCAGCTCCAAGGGATCGGAAATCTTCATCACGGCCACCATGTCGGCACACTGTGCAACCACACGGTCATCGGCGATGAGGTTTACTGTTGAGCCGTCCGGGAGTGTCACAAACTGATCTTCGTCTATCTGTATCGTAGGAAGCAGGATTGAGCGCAGATAAGTATTTATCTGCTCTGTAGTGAGCATCGGCACGGCAGGGTTGAGCTGTATTGCGCCAAGGTTGAGCTTGAACGTGTCCTTAATCTCCTTAGCCTTGCACATCTTGTAGAAAGTGTTCTCGGACATACGGAGCTTCAGTATCTTGCGTCCTTTCTTCTTCGCCTCGTCCTTCAACATTTTGATGTCGGCGAAAGGAGTTGAAGCGTCCTCGCCCCAGTTTGTGGTAACAGTAAGCTGCTTTATGCCCAAATCGAACGTGTAAGACACATTTGCCTTAGCGTTGTTTGTGCGCGAGACAGTCTGAGTGCCCTTGTAAAGGCCCTCAAAATAGAGCATATCAAGACGCTTGTGCGGCGCGATAACGGCACGTTCAAACGGACGGAATGAATACACTATAAGTTTGTCGTACTGTTCGTTAAGCTGTGCCTGGGTATAATTGCGCCCAGATATATCGCGATAACGGCCTTCAAGCTGGTGCATCTGGTCAAGATAATCGTTATCAAGTTCCCACTCGTCACCATAGCGACCAATGGAACCTGTCAGCTGACCAAAGTCCGGCATGTGATGTACAGGCTTTGCAGCATTTTTGGCGATAACAGAACCAGCCATGGCGGCAGTGTACTCGGCAAGATTTGCCTGGTAGACTTTTGCGCCACAATAGTCTATCTGCTTAATCTCGTTCTTCCACAAAGCCTTATAGGTCGAGGTCTTCATGTTCTCGTCAATATAGGTCTGAAAAGACTTAGGGTCTAATAGCTGTTTGAGAATACTATTCATACCTTTTCTATATTATTTTGTTGTTTCTTTGTTGTGTTATTACTGTATCTTGAACAAGGCGATGCCGTTTGTGTTCAAGCCAGCCTTTATGTCGGCGTTGATGGGATAAGGCAGCGATGCCTCCTCTACCTCCATTACCCGGAGTGTGGGTTCCACCTGCTGCGATGCGTCCTTGTCGAGCTCTTTAGTGGCATAGGTAAAGCCAAGGATAACATCCTTTGCCTTGTCGTAGTCCGTAATCACGGTCTTTGCCTCAATGTTTGCGTCAAGGTTTGCCGAAAGTGTTACCGTGTCCCCGGTGTTGGAACGTGCAATTGAATCAATTTTCTTGCCGCCTATACTGTCGCCAACCATATAAAGAGAGCCGGGGGCCAGCTTTACGGTCTTCTGGGCACTTGCGGCCAATTCCGTAACATTTGCAGTCTTTACAACCACGGCCTTGCCGCCTGTACCGAGCTTTACAACGGTGCCTTTCGGCAACCATTTTAGCTCTGCTGGCAAATTGCTCTGGTCAAGGTCGTAGCCGCCCTGTCTAACAACGCACTGCTCTTCCCACCAGGAACCTTCCTTTATGTCAGTCGGCACGGTCTTTTTAAGATACATTCCTTTATAAGCCATACTTTTCTAATTTTTGTTGTTTTTAATTCGTCGCGTTTTCAGGCTGCTTTGCGTTACGCTGTGCAAAACCTTCCATGCGCTTGATAAAATCTGCCTGCTCAGTCTGAGGAGTCGGTGTCGTCGGGCTTTCCACAAAGGTGCCATTCGCAACAAGCGACTGCTTTAACGCGGTATAATCATTGCTTATCTGCTCAACGACATTGTCAAGGTTCTCTTCTTTGTCGAGCACATAACGTGAACGGAACACTTCAGGAACGTCCTTAAGCTTCTCACTGCTTTGCAGCAATGCGGACAATCTTGTCTTTTCCTCTCGTTCTTTATAAGGAGCAAGAGCAGCAGCGACGGCCTCTGAAATAGCTTTCTGTTGGTCGTTCTTTGCTTCGGCTATCATTTTTGCTACAGCTTCCGCTGTAAGTGGAGCATTCACTGGAGGTGTGGGAGGAGTCGGTGGTGTGGGTGGTACTGGGGGCACAGTAGGTTTAACCCAACCTTTGTACTTTGTCTCTGTCTCACTGACCGCACGGTTAAATGCCGATTGCATCATGCCGACATAAGGTTCGACTGCTGTGATTGCTTTGGTAACGTCCTCGTCTGTAGACTCATCTGTTAGGCCACGACTTGCGACAATCTGGTCTACCAGCTTTGAAAGTTCATCCCTCTTCAAACCGTACTTCGCGAATGACGTTTTGCAAGAAGCAAGCACTTTTTCTTTTATTGTCATAGTGTAATTCTGTTTTAACGTTAATGGATATTTTTATCTGGCAACAAAATTACATTATAAATAAATGCGTATCAAGAATTTTTAAAAAGCTGTGTAAACAATTTTGATTTAGCGCGTTTTTCTTTGGCTTGCCTGTCGTTTTCACATGCTGATATATAAGTTTGTATCGGCGTAAAGATATTGCAACAGACGCAAAATAAAACGGGTCACAGCGCGTCTGTTAGCGTTGTAACCCGTGATAATTTGTTATTTACAAGCTTCTACAAGCCTGTTTATATCGTAGCGTTGTCTAAATTCTCAATGTTCTGCTCTATGTTGACAGCTATAGCGTCACGGATCGCACGAACAGTCGCAATTGTTGCATTAATCACGTCTTCTCCTTCTTCTTTGTCTTCAAACAAGCTTATAGCCCGATCTTGCAATTTTATGCAATCCCGGAGAAGGCAAAGCATATCCGAGGTTGTATTGCTCACTGTGAATACTACCTCACTGTTATTTGTTGATTTATTGTCGTTCATAATTCACTCTGATTTAAATGGTTCGTGTTATTTGTTTTTGTTGTCTCCTGCTAATTCGGCAACGGCTCGCTTTACATTAAAATCGTTGTTGTAAAGCGCAATAATAAATCGCTTGCCGCGCTGGTTCCATACAAGCGTTATTTTTGTAAAAATATCACCGTTTGCAAGCGGTCTGTTGTATGTCCTTGTGGAAGCCAAGTTCCAGCCCTTGAACGGCATCTTTAAATGCCACTGCCCGGATTGTTGATATATGATGCCCTTCTCTTGTAACTTTAAATTGAGCGTCCGGGCCGACATGTGCAAGTCGTCGGCCACCTGTGTTGTGGTCAAACAGTCTTTGGCGGCCAGTGTATTGTCGTAGTAGTCTACCTTTGGAGCTGCCACTGTCAGCTTCTTCTTTTGCAAATCTATCGTGGCTGCTTGTTGTTCGGTTTGTGTTTCAAGCTGTCTGATACGTTCCTCACGCCGTGCAAGAGTTCTCTGAGCGATAACGTAAGCGCGAGCCATAATATCCTCGTCGCTGTCGTTTTCGTTTGTTGCAATGTAACCTCCTTTGGTGCGGATTTCATGGAGGATTTTCTTTACGCCTTTCTTGAATTGTTTTGCGACAGGCTTACGGCTTTGCATAAGAGCTTCATACAAACCATCTTCGGTTAAAAACCATGTCTCGCCACTGCGACTGCGTAGGTTTAACCTACGCACTTCATCTTGGTCAAGGCGTGTAACCATGTCACGGGCACTCGTAATGCCTAACCAATCCGCGACATCACTTGCACGAAATGAGGATTCCCTTTCGGAATGAATGCCTCTGCCACAAGCACATGAATCAGTTTCTGCACACGTTTCTTGTTTCTGTAAAGCGTAACCTGCAAATATCCCTTGCCGTTCCATACCTTGCGAGGCAGGCTCATAATCCTCCCGTCGCTCATGACGGCATATCCAGGGAAACCTGGAATAGGCTTAGAAGAATGAGATTTGTCCATTGTTCTGCACTTTATATATTATGCCATCCTCTTCACGAATTGTATTATCTTTCGGAGGATAGAAAAGGTTCTCGAAGATATTTTCAAGCACGTCCACCACGATTGAGTTTCCTGCCTGCTTGTATTGCTGTGAGGCAGATACCGCCATGTCTTCGGGCTTGCCCTTGCCTTTCCAGTCGGGCAATAGTTCGGCTGTCTGGGCATTGCTGCTCTGCATAGTGCCGATTACGTTGTCGCGAACGCCCATCAGTCGAAAACACTCTTTCGGCGTGAGCTTGCGGATGGCGTAACTCTTGATGGTGCGGTCGGTGAAGTTGAGTTTTGTGATCATATTGTCTTTGCTTTATTCGTATTCTATCATTACCCATGCATCGTTCATGTTAGCCTTCAGACATCGGCTCAATCCGATAAGGCTTCCTCTATTGAACTCGGCAGTTACTTGCGTAAATACCCCCCGACTTTCGGGATGTGGTAGTCTATTATGATGTTATTCATATTCTTCAATCAGAAATACATTTTGCTGCCACGAATTGATTGTCACGGTCGGGCAAACGTCAGTGCCTAATCTACCACCGTCGTTGTTGCCACGAGGATATTGGTAGAAGTCGTAGTTAGTCATATACCTATAATTCTACAAACACGCACACCCCTCCGCTTGCTGCGGTCAGAGCGTTCACCAGTTTGCCGTTACCAACCGTCCGGCTGCGCCTTAGAGCCGAGGAAGGATAGCTAAGGTCGGCAGCACCAGGGCAAGGGCAGTCGGTATAGCCCTGCTCGGTGGCTTGGCGTATGCGAAGGAACGTCTCACCCTTGCGGTCCACAATCTGAAGGAAGGGTCGGTCAGAGGTGGAGTAGATGCGGTAGAGCGAACCATCGGGATAGCGCCCGTACAGCTTGCCGTCTTTGGTGATGGTGCCACGCTTGTAGCGGGGCGTGTGAGGGTTATTCATATTCAATCATTATACAGTGAGGGCGTATGTGTGCTTTTTCATATGCTTAAATCGACATTAAAATATTCTTCTAACGCTTGTTTGTAATACAGCTCGCCGTATTGCGTAGCACCGTTTTTATACTTGTCTATAAAGTCGGAGTGTTTTGCGTACATAATCTCAGCAAACACATATTCGTGTGCCGACTGTGCCCACTTGTGTACTGAGCTATTAGGGTGTGTTCTAAGAAATTCAGCAGCACTGCGGACGTATAGCCTAAGCATACGAGGGTGTTTCTTGAAGTCATCGAGCCTTTTCTTCGGCGATTTTAACGGGCAGCACATACAGCCGAGTCGCTGCGAGATGTCTACACTTCCATCTTCACGATAATATAAAGGGTGTAGCTTAATGTTTCTTGCGTTTATAAACTCCAATTCTTCTTCGTCGCTCCAATCAAGTATAGGAAGAATTTGCTGCACCCTAAGATTTTTGCGTTTGTTATACACGCGACATACCACAGGCTCGCTGTATCGGGCGTTTCGTGCGCGTGACTCGCATTTTCTCACGCCGATAACGGAATTATAAAGAATTGGGTATTCTTTCAGCACACGACAACAAAAACGCATAAAACGGTTCGGCATTCCGTTTTTTGCAACAAGCTGAAAAAATGTTTGTTGCGGTCGTACTATATGCACGCTGTTCTCCATGCAGTGTTTAATAGTTCCTGGTGGGTCTATTGTCGTGCATTTATATATCGCCTTGAAATTTATCTTAGCCATGCGTGCAAGCTCCAATATAACATCAGAGTCTTTGCCGCCGCTATAAGCTATTTCAATAGGCTCGTCGTTGTGTTGCGGTATAGACTGTAAGAGCTTTATCGCCCATTCAACCTTTTTACTTAGATTTTCAGTCATTTCTTGTATCTCCTTTTTATTAGTTCTATTTTCGCTTTTACCTTGTTTGTATCGCGAGCGTCGTGGTTGCTTAATCTTACAACGTGATATCCCATGCGCCAAATACCTGACGAGCGGTTGCTGTCTTTTCTTTTTTGAGAACTTGTATAATGATAACCACCATCTACCTCGATAATCAGCTTCAATGACGGAATGTAAATATCTGCGAAGTATAGCTTGCGCCCTGTCGTCACAGGCTGCTGCCTTACGACTTTGTACCCAAGTAGCTCACAGTTGCGTATCGCAGCTTTTTCTGCGTCGCTTGTCTTTGACATAAGGTCTTGGCGCATTCGATTAATCAATGCTTTGCTTGGCTTCATTATCTGGTTTGTTATCATAACTTGTATTTTTATTGATTGTTCTTTTTAAGATTACGGATAATGCGCATAGCGCTGTCAATAGCTAAACCAAACAATGTAGGTGAAAGCATTTTGGTGTTAGCACCTCGCCGCCATTTCTGTGCATAATGTAGAATGCGCAGCACTTCCTCATCACCCATCGAATCTGTCCAAAACTCGCATAAATCAGCACAATGCATCCAACCTTTTTGCGCCGCACAAAGCCCCAACCCGTTTATGTCTTCGTACATAAAAAGAGGGCATTCGCCACAATATACTTCTTTATCTTTGTCTTTGTTCATTCTTCAACGCCTCCTTTCGTCTTTGCTGCTTTAAATAATAGTCTTGCTGTTTGAGCATAGCATCACATATTGTGTTTGCAACTTTTTCAATAACGAATTTCGGTGTGTCCGTCTTGCGAATAAAAACCGGATGATAACCACGCTTGTGACGGCGATAAAAGATTTCATCGTCTGCACCCTCGATTTTGATGGAGACCTTCGTGTCAATAACAAAACAGTCGCTATGTCCATTACGATGATGGTTGCGAGCTTTCCACCTGATGTTGTTTTCATCAAGCCATCGCTTTACTTTTTTAAGCTTTGTTTCATTTTTCATATTGTCTACACTTTTTATAATCTTATTATACCATGCATAAAAGCCGCCCACGTTATTTTTTTATCTGTGTGTCAAAAAGTTTACTTGTTATACTATATGTATTAGCCCCCACCGTATAGGCATAGTTCTTTGTTGTAAAGCAATATCCCGGTATTGGATAATGATTTACATTACGAATGTATGTCGGCTTAAAATGGTTCTTGACAAGTAAAAATCCCTTCTTTACAGCATATTTGACATATTCAAAAGCAGACTTTAAAGAAACAGATAAAAAAGTCGCGATTCTTTTGTATGATAGCCCTTTCTCTACATACGAACCAGTCCAACCGTACTTCCGTGCCACACTCATTGCCTTTTTTACGACATCGTACTGTCGGGCATTGTGGGCTTGCCGAATTGTGCGCTTGCAAAAGTCCTTGCGAGACTGAACTATACACAAAAGAACCGCGTATAACGATTTTTCTACATCTTTGATTGTGTCATAGCATATCTCAGATATATTTATATTCCTCTCAATGTGCTTCGAAACCACCGACAAGAAAACAAGGGAGCCATTCTCTTCTTTTACATAGCCCATTTCTCGTAACGACTGAACTCTTTTCTTTATCGAGGCAGGATGCACGCCTGTTATTTCCTTTAGCTTGTTGTATGACCAGCGTTTAAGGACATTTCCTTGATGTTTGTGATAAAAAAACAAGACAAAAGCAATGGCTTTCAGAGATGCTGTATCTCCGAAAAGGCTGCTTGCTATATTAAATCTTAATTTCTTTATCATATTCGTAGAAATAAAAAAATCCCAGATGCGCTGAGTTTACGAACACGCATCGGGATTTCTAATTATTTAAACCCTGTCCTAACGGTTGGGAAATAGTTTCTATCTCTATAAACTCATTTGCAACCGCAAAATTAATAAAATATTAATACACACTTGTATTTTTCTTATTAAAAAGCGTTAAATACTAATCTTTTCTAAGTTTTGTTTGGCTGTACAAAAAGAAAATATTAATTTTGCATCGTAAAAAGTAATAAACAATTAAAATATAGGAGATACGTCAATGAATAAGTTTTACAGCATTTACGACGCAGAGATTGATGTAACGCGCCACACAGCAAGCAAAACTTGGCCGAGAAGATTTTTAAAAACGTCAAGACAGGTTATATGTCAGAGATAAACAATCGTCACGAGAGTATTATTTGCAAGAAAGATTAAAATTTGCAACATGAGAGAGTTTTTTAATATTTCTTCTTGGAAGAAGGAAGATGTAAAAGAAATGGCGTGCGTAGGATTACTTTCTACAACGGGGATGTTTCTTGCATACGTCATTATCTGTTTGGCATATTGCTAAAACAAGTTTAACATTAAAAGTACAACAATGAACATGACGATAATGAGCTTAAAAGATGCGGTTCTCGAGGTGTTTCCACCTGTTGTCAAAGAAGAGCGGCAACAACAACGTTATTCCTCTTAATCAAGCACAGATAGGTTGCCTGACAGAGAAAATGATGCATGCATATCACGAGAACGGCAAAGTTACAGCATGGGATTTGTACAATGCCGCGACAGATATGTACAAATTCACACAGCTTGACCTGCCAATGATTCTTTCACAGAATTTGGCTATGAACGACTTTATACAGACACAAGTTCTGTAATGTTATATTTGTAAATTGTATTTTAAGGTTTCAGTTAATAATAAAACAATTTTCTTTATGTCCTCTTCTTATGTTGTGAAACATCTGATGTTGGCAATTATAAATTTAAAATTTAAAAGTTAGAATTACTCCCCTCAGCGGAGGGGATTTTTACAACTCGGAATAATTCATCTGGCATGGGCCAGACGGTCTTAGTTAGAAAGTCATAATTAATAAATTTATATTGGGTAAATGTCAATTAGCCGTATAGTAACCGTGAATACGGCGTGAATATGGGTTCGACTCCCTATTCCGAGGCTATTTCTTATTAAATAAAAAAGGATGGATTACGGAGTAAAAATCAATTTGCTTAAGCTTAAAAACGTTGGTGTTTTAAGCGTAAAAGGCAAAAACGTGACAAAGAAATGTGTGGTTATCCCGATAGAGGACAATTACCTTTTTACGAGTGCCGACGAGAGCGGCAAGCCCAAGGCTGTCTACATGGATTTGAGTGCCTGGGAGTTAAAGAACCCCAAATTTGAAGAAACGCACATGATAAAGCAGTCATTGCCAAAGGAGGTGCGCGAAAACATGAGCAAAGAGCAGCTTCAGGCAATGCCCATATTGGGAGGTTTGCGAGCGTTGCCAAACACGAGAGGGGATGCAACTGCAACTTGTAATGCCCCGTCCGTGGAGTTTGACAACACTGACGATCTGCCTTTTTAGCGTGCGTTTGCTTATAGACAAGTTGGATTTGAAATTTATCTTAGATTTTTAGAATATGAGAGAAAGAACATCAAACTGGTTTGAGGTCGGCCTGCGATACGAAAGAACAGCAGACGATGGCACACAAAAGAAAGTAACAGAACGTTATGTTGTAGATGCGTTCAGTTTCACTGAAGCCGAAGAGAGAATAACAGAAGAGGCAACATCTTTTATCAGCGGTGAGTTTGAAATAAAATCGGTAAACATGGCCACCTACAATGAGATTTTCTTTAGTGATAATCTTAACGACGATAGCTGGTACAAGGCAAAGGTCGCCATTATTACCATTGACGAGAAAACAGCTAAAGAAAAGCGTAGCTGCGTCAACTATCTCGTTCAAGCACACTCAATAAAGAGTGCCTTGAACAACATTCAAGAAGTATTCAGCAAAGCAATGATGGATTACGTCGTTGTAAGCATTGCCGAAAGAAAGATATTTGATGTCTTTGAACACACGATAACCACTAAAGACACGCCTAAGGAGGGCGCATAAAAACATGGGAAGACCAAAGAAAGAAACAAACACCGATGGGACTGAGATGCTTACTGTCCAACCTTTAGAAGGCAAAGAGGCAAACATAAAGCGAATTGTACCCCTTGCTGCGTCAGAAGACACCATGCTGAAAAAAGGCCGCCTTGTAGTGCCGACAGAAGCTGTTGTTGAAGAAGGCAATGATGCTTTGGTTGTGTCAACGGCGGACAATGCCATAAACGGCCTTCTTGTGGAAGGTGGCATACGCCTTGAAGAAACCCATGTTATTTCTGTTCATTACGAGGCTAACGCAAAAGTAAATGTAGCACTCTACGTCTGCGACGAAACAACCATTTTGCGCAATACCCCTTATGGAACAAAGATGGACAATCTTTGCATCCCCAAAGGCACACATATTGCCGATATGATATTATTCTAAACGTGTGTGGGCCTTAACAACCCCTCTAAGGCCCATTCTTTACATATTATCAAATGAAAAAAGTTGTAGTTTTATATCTAAAAGACACAGACGAGATAAAGGCGTACAAGACGTGTCCAGAACTTGTGCTTGACAATAAAAAAGAAACAATAGGCATAGGTCTGGGCGCATTGTGGAACGCTTTGGCAAAAGGCAAAGGTGTCTTTGAGAACAAAAAATGCAGGATTTTGTACAGAAACATTAATGGTAAAGATGGCTAAAATGAACGAGTTATGACATCATTCAATGAAATGTTACGCAATGAAAAGCGGCAACGACCAAAGACAAAGCCACGGCATTTGGAATCGAATATCCAGCAAGGTGTCGTGCGATGGTTCCGCTTGCAATATCCGCATTATATAATAGCCGCCATACCAAACGGCGGCTTTAGGAACGCGCGAGAGGCCGCTATATTGAGAAATGAAGGCGTTTTGGCTGGGTTTTCAGACCTTATTATTGTTGTGAAAGGCAATGTTTTGTTTCTGGAGATGAAAACGCCCACAGGCGAGCAATCTGCTTATCAGAAAGCGTTTCAAAAGAAAGTGGAAACACTCGGTTTTAAGTATATAATCTGTCGCTCCATAGAACAGTCCATATTAGCTATTGAGCGATGGATTAAAAACACATCAGTATAACAACAGGTACAACAATGAAATATATTATCGAGGCACGCAATCCTATGCCGTATGCAATAAGACAGAAAGACGGCTATGAACTATGGGCAAACAACAGGGAGATGTATTATATCCTTAACAACACCTCAGCGTTTAATCCTTACAATAATTCGCAAATATCAAGATGCAATGCGTCATGCTTTATATTAGAGGGCAACAGCTGGGTGAAAGGTAACAATGGCATTTCCGTAAATTCTATAGAAGAGTTTGTGCAGCGTTTGCAAGCATCGCCATCTTTTACAAAGGCTATAAGCGAATTTAAAGAACAGAACATGGGCATTTAAGCACACAACATTTATGACTAACATTATCAACTCATACAGAATATCGGTATATGACGGACGGCAATGCACGTTAAATGTAAGCTCCCAGTTTGACGCTGCCTATGTAGAAGAACTGATGCACCATGCTATAAAGATAGTATTTGAGGTGGCCTACACCGACTACATGATAATATATAACCTGTTGCTGCGCCTTGAATATTACCTTAGCAAAAAGAATATGCTGCGGTTTGAAATAAAGAAGAATGTAAAAGACAGCAAAAAATCTCTTCGTGACGTTATGTCACTAATGGAACGGAACTCAAACTATGACTACATCTTCGAATATTCCAACCAGATGTACGACATGGCAGAAAACGACATAAACAAGCTGCGCGATATGATTGCCGTCAAGCTTAACCGCTGTGGCTGCTCACAGCCCGGATTAAGTGCAAATACTATCGTAGTACAGAACATGATGCTGTTTGCCAAAGATTCATTTGAACATATCTTCAATTTCTACAAGAAAGAAAAAGGCGTGGACTTAAAAGCCTGCTTTGGAGACTTTTATCCCAAAGCTGCCGTAAAAGGCATAGACAACATTTTAACCCTGGTTATGGGGGACGATATTAAGCGTTACGACAAATCCATTGTGGAAGACAAAGAAATAAAAAAAGTGTTCGGGCGCATCGTCTCCAAGATATACAATAAAAAGAACATGAAACAGGCCAATCGCAACGCATACGACAATATGCCAGAAGACTACAAAGACAAATTTCTTGTAAACGAAGACGGAAATATTGAACGTAAGAAGGCTTAGGCATCATGCACATTCATAACATTCATATCAATAAAAAATACTTATAGACTATGACAACATTAATGTATTTTCAGTCAATGGTGCTCTTATGGAAATGGCCATGATAAAACAGAACCGCTGCAACACCAACGAGACCTCCAACGACAGGCTGGGCGAGGCATTCTCCATATACAACGCCGAGCGCAAGGCCGACGGCGAACAACCCATCATGTTCGACAATGCCTTGCACATGGTGGAAGAGGAAAGGGGAAACGCTAAAAATGGCTAACCTATGACCTACGGAGAGCTGTATATACCACCCGAGCCAAAGGCATACAATGTAAAGGCGGGGCGTTTTATGAAAGGCCATGTCTCACACAACAAGGGCAAGAAATGGAGTGATTATATGAGTAAGAAAGCCCAGCGGCGGGCGGCAAAAGGATGGAAAAATCTCGAAAAATATCGTCCTGCTACACGTCCAGACACCGCAGGACGCTGCCGGAAGGAAATAATTGCCGTGGAAGATAACGGCACATGGCATTATTTTCCATGCATAGGCTCGGCTGCACAATGGTGCGGCGGATTACGCAGCAATGTCGGACGCTGCTGCCGATGCAACAAGAACCGACACGTCAGTCGCAAGACTGGCAAAGTGAATACAGATCATAAATATATGGGCTACCGCTTTTATTTCGAGTCGAACAACATCTGGACTACCAAAATAAGGCAAGATATTTAAATAAAGGGTTAAAAACAAGACAAGGTGTAGCGCAAATTATATAACGCTACACCTTGTTGCATAGTTAAGATATGCACTCAACGATTAAAGCTCGTGTATGCCTGTATCTGTCAATGTCTCGCGAATACTCGCGGCAATAGCATCTTGCATCTTGTCGTAAAGTTCTGATGTGGCAGATATAACATCTTCCCCACCCTTTTTGTTAGAACGAAAAATACAACGATAAAAACCGGGCTCAGAAACAAAATACATTTCTTCTTCTTTGAAAACGCCAGTGTTTTTGCCATGTGCTACAACTTCTTTTGAGACCTTAATAATACTTAGGTCTCTAACCAAACGCTCTTTTGTAACGCTTGGGTTGGATAGTTCCAAAGCTTTGCACACATCGGAAAGGCAAAACAAAGGTTCTCCTTTCTTGCTCCGTGTGGCGCGAAGCTCTCCAAACATAGGAGAATTGAAAATTTTTACATCGTTCATCTTTAAGCATTTAATGATACGTTATAGGCAAACAAAAAGCGGTTGCCATTTGCGCTGCTTAAAGATGATGGTCCACTACGAGAGCAGATTTTGTATCTACGCAAATGTACAACCGCCTATGCGATATGTTAATATGTGAGCAAAAAAATGCCTAACAATACATTGAGCAATTAACCGCCTGCTCTGCGTAATGGTTTACCATCATTCTTTAAGCATCACAAAGTTATAAAAAACCTTGCGATGCGCCAAGCGTTTTGCAAATTATTTTTTGTCCATTCGTATATTATTAATTATCACGGCGCAAAATTAATATTTTATTATTAATAACGCAAATAAAAACTAAGATATATTTAATATTTAGTATTTGTTAATATTTACACCAACATCTATTCATAAACAATTTTTTCAGAAGCAAGTGTTTCAATAATCTTCTTCTTTTTCATGCTCTCTAATAAATTATAATCAATTGTACCAGACACTTTTTTAAAATCATCGGAAAGAAGGAAAATCATATCTACGAGTATTAAATTCCCATCCTCGTCCTTAATGCGGTATCTGTTGTAAGCATATTTTGCCTTTTTAAATTTCTTAGAGTTCGCATATTTTAAAAGCATCTGAAAATCGAATAGTTTGTGCATATATTCTATTTTCTGCGTTCTATATTCCCTAAAAGAATTTATATATTTGCCTTTATATTTCTCAAATTCTTTCTTGGCGTATTGTGAATCAATGCCATTCCATAATTCAGCTAATTCTTTATCAGCATCCTCATCATGTTCGTAATTCTCCAACGATTCTTTTTTATTTATCAAAGAAATTGCTTCGTCTACAATAATAGCAGAATAATAATTCGAATTGGTACTGTCAATTTTCAAAAAAACCGATTCATAAGAATGAGGGTCATTGGCATTATTATTCATAAACTCTTTAATTGCATCTGCTGCCAAAGTTTTATCATCTTTATTGCAAGATGATAAAGTTAGTAAAATGCAGCATATAGATATAGCAACAATAATATGTAAAATGCTCTTCATTTGCGTTATAAAATAATTCTTATACTCCGTGTTTTCATACAACGATTTGTTGGCGTTTCCTTTGTTTATTTTTTGCATTATGCAAATTAAAAATAAACATTTTTGTATCTTTTGATAATCATCTTAGGAAACACTTTGTTTTGCTGCCTGTACATTGCAGCCAGCAGCAAATACTCGCGCTGTCGCAGCTTGCCAAGCCACAGCAGCCGCTCAAAGCACTGGATGGCCCGGCTCACGACACCCTGCCTTATGTATTCCCTTGCAAGGTTGCGTATCTCGTTAGGTTTCATGTTAAATATTTGTTCCATAAGCGTTGTTTTGTGCAAAGGTAGCAATTTTCATTGATTCTTCACATATAAAAGTATATATTATTTTATATATTCATAAGCAAAGCTTAAAATGTATTAAATTCTAATATTTCTCTTAGTTTTATTCGGTTTATTACAGAGAATATTAACCTTACGGTGTAAAAATTAATAAACAACTAACAATAGGAGATACGACAATGATATTCGACTACACGAAACAGGGCGAGATAACGCCAATGGAGACACAACGTTTCGACACCATAGAGGAGGCAGTGCTCCACATCAAAGGCTTACATCTGCTCACTGGTTCAAAGACAAGGCTTTTCAAGCGGCAAGACGTGGTTATTGATGGTAAGCAATACTACTTGCACATTGGGCTATACTAATTGTTTACACGCACATCGTCAAACATCCTGTAGGCCGACATTATTGGAGTAACTTTGTGGTCAAAGACCGCAAAATATGAGAAAGATAACAGAAATACTTGCCAACGATGCCAGCACCGTGCATACGTTGCTTACCGCCCGAAAACTGCCGCAGCATGATAGCTTTGAGGTACTTATGCGCCAATGGGATCCGTACAAACACGACATATTTGACCCCCAAAAGCGCAAGAAGAAAAAAATAAAGGAGCCGACTGACCAGAAGGATGCCATTACTGGGAAGACCATCTACAGGGACAAGCTCGTAAACAGAGTTTGTATTGCTTTGCCTATTCAGAAGGTTATTACGGAAAGGTTTGTTGGTTTCTTTTTGTACAATGCAGTTACTTACAAGGCCAATTCCCACGGCGTGGAAGCAAAATCGTTGGACAGCAAGCAACAGAAACTCTTTAATGCCATAAAGCACTGCTTTCACGATAACAAGATGAAATATTTTGATAAGAAGCTTGTGCGCACCGTATGTTCGCAGTGTGAGGCGGCGGAACTGTGGTATATGACAACCGACGAGAATGGACGGCTTGGCGGCGAGATAAGAGTACAACTGCTCTCGCCTAAGAATGGCGACAAACTTTATCCGCATTTTAACGACTATCACAGGATGGACGGTTTTGGTCGTGAGTACTACATCTTTGACGAGCTGGGCGTGTCGGAACAGCATTTTGACGTTTACACCGACCGCTATGTGTATAAATATGTCAACAATAATTCGGGATGGACGCTTGTGGATGCGAAACCTCACGGTTTTACCAAAATACCTGTGGTGTATTACTGGCAGTACAAGTCCGAATGGGCCGACGTGCAATGGGCCGCCGACCGGGTAGAAACGTGCATCTCCAACTGGGGCGATACGAATGATTATTTTGGCACCCCAAAATACTTTGTTAGAGGTGATTTACAAGGTTTTGCTGAAAAGGGCGAACAGGGCGCAGTCTTCCAAGGAGGTAAAGAAACGCAAATGAACGTGCTTTCTTGGGATAACTCTCCCGAGTCTGTAAAAGGTGAGATTGCAAACCTGTTAAACATCTGTTTCTCTTTCACACAAACACCCGACATATCATTTGAGAACATGAAGACGCTTGGCAACAATACCAGCGGAGCAGCCATCCGTCTGATGTTTACCGACCCTTTCATGAAGGTCGGCAATAAGACGGAAATGTATGGAGAGATGTTCACACGCCGCACCAACATCGTGGCTAATGGCATCTGTAACACAGGCGTTTACGAAAAGGGTATAGATATAAGCGTTGCCGAGAACATTGATTTTGAGCCTGTATTTGAGCCGTATATCCCGAAGAATGACGTGGAAACATTACAGCTTATTAACAACAGTAATGGCGGCAAGCCTTCCACCTCGCAGCGTCGCTCAATAGAGCTTAATCCTTTGAACGATGATGCCGATAAAGTGGAAAAGGAAATGCAAGAGGAACAGCAGAAGGAGCTGATGCAACAGGCAGCAATGCTTGGAACAGGAGGCTCGGCAACGGCGCAGCAGTCAATAGAAAACAACGAAGAGGAGTAATGTTTTTCTGCCTATTTTCTGTCGCATATTTTAAACGTGTAAAATATTTGTGAAATAAATTCCTTTTAAATGGCTTTAACCTCCAAAAAGAAGAAAGACCAGCTAAACCAACTATTTGCGACCTACAACCGCCGTTTGGGCAGGCTGTATAGCGACTATATCAAGAAGCTCGCCTCTCTTGGTTATGGGGAAGATGTGCTTGGAGGTGACGTTCTTTTTAATTTTGACAATTTCCCCGAGTTGCGCAACCGACTCAATAGCATATTCAATGATTATTACACCAACAGCCTGTTATGTTACAAGTCCGGCATTACTGACGGTGTTGCGCTTGCATACAGCCACGATAATGCGGATTTGGGCGGCTTTTCCGTGTTGTCCGATAAAGCATTAAGCACGGCTCGCAATGTGGCAGTAGAAGCGTTTATTGCAAGTCGACTGAACACGACAAAAGGGCTTAACCTTGCACAGCGCATCTGGAACTATTGCCAACAGACAAAATCGGAGTTTGAAATGGCGATGTCGAACGTTATCGCCGACGGAATAAAAGGCGGCACATCGGCTGAGGATATAGGCAGACAGATACGTCAATACCTTAACGTGCCAGATATGATGTATCGTCGTTATCACACGGTTAAAGTGCTCGCAAACGGCCAGAAAAAAGATGTCGTAACATGGCGCAGAAAACGCATCATTGACGGCAAGGTGCGGTTTGTGGAAGAGCCGCTTGAAAAAGTAGGCACTGGTGTCTATCGCTCTTCACGCATGAACGCCTTGCGTGTGGCTCGTACAGAAATAAATGCAGCCTATCACACGGCACGCAACGGACGCTGGGCAAACGAACCTTTTGTTATTGGCCAGCACATACATCTGTCTCCACAGCACGATCAAGAAAAAGAAGCTGACATTTGCGATGAGCTTGAAGGGTATTACCCGAAGGGATTTATGTGGAATGGGTGGCATCCTCTTTGCAGATGCACGAGTGACCCTGTTATGATATACGGCGAGGAAAAGGAGCAGTTCTACAAGCGTCTGTACGCAGGCGAGGATATGTCTAACTATGTATCTCCTAACTGTATAAAGGACGTTCCTGGCCAGTTTAAACGCTATGTAGAAGACAATGCCGACAAAATAGTGAATGCGTATAAACGCGACAAGTTGGCTTGGCATCTTGCAAACAACAAAACATATTGGACGAAGTATTTGAACGCAGCACAGCGCAAGCAAATGGGCGTAAGCGCTATGTCTCGCCGTGAGGCGATACAAAAGATTGCGAAAGCAAGGCACGCGAAGCGAGATGCAGCCCAAATACAGCAAAACTGGAAAAGGCGACGTATGGCGATGTACACAGAGCGAATGAATAACAAAATAAAAGGCGTACAACTTGAAGGTGCGCTTTTGGACAGATATTACGCGGTCGTAAAAGCTTTTACATCGCCCAAGACATGGGATGTAGCAAATATAGAACGTTTATACAAAAGATTTGTACAAGGCGTAAACACATACAACGGCAGGGCGACAAGAATAGCTTTTGAAGCATATTATAAAGAACATAAGAAAAATATCAAGCAAAGTTCAGCATTGACAAATTTGTGCAAACGTCTCAAGAAAACTGTCGACCCGAATGAAGTCGTTTCTTTGTACGCAGAGCTTCGTCACAAGTCGCTCGTTTACACCCGTTATCAATTACGACAAGCAGGACTTGTAAGAGGTCTCGCTTTTGATGGTGATGTGATTGATTATGTGGTGTCTAAAGCTCGCGCTCTTACAACCCCTAAAGGCAAAATTGTGAATATTCGCGACTACATTTCGGATTTTGTAAAGTATACAGACAAAAACGGTGTAAGCTATTATTATGAGGTTTTTACAGATGCACTAAATGCGAATTTTATCGCGAGCAGAGCGTCAAGATTTTTGGAAACGTGCCCTTCTTTTATTCAAAAGAATCTAAAGGGAATAATGAGTTGCATCAATTCACATCCACTGGATGACTATTTCAAAAAAACTTACAAAAACTTTTCGAGAGGCTACATGTATAGTTCCGACCCTGTAACTGTACACACCTACCAAGGATGGACGTATTTTAAAGAGTCTATTTGCCATGAAGTGGGGCATCATATCGACAAGAAATTACAGAATGTATCATCAATGACAAAATGGATGCAGGCGCAAAAGGCAGACAAAAACTTTTATTGTGACTATAGCAAGCAAGCACCTTGTGAAGATTTTGCGGACACAGTTTCGCAATACGTCATAAATAAAGAAAAGTGCCGCAAACAATTTCCGCACAGAACAGCTCTGCTTGAAAAACTACTTGCGACACTTTTAAATTAAGAGTACACTTCAAAGATTCGATTATTGTTCTTGTCGAACTCGATAATCCTTGTGTGCTTTGCGTTTTCTTCGATACACGGCTCCATGTTTTCGTCAAAGAAATAAGCTGTCATTTTGACACCTCCGTGAGGGGTTTCGCCATAGACAGTAGAAAAGGTTGCTTCCATAATGCTGCGTATTTAGTTAATAATATGCAAATGTACGCCAAATATTTTGCACGCCCAAATATTTGAGCTACCTTTGCACTACATTTTTGTATCCCTAACGAGATATTACGTTAAACTCCAATTTGCCCACTGCCAAATGTATCTCCGTCGGCAGTGGGTTTTTGCATTTAAAAGAACACGGTACTAATCGTAAAGCGCATCGTATAAGTCATCATCTCCAACAAGCCCTTCCGTGCCTGTTGTAATGTCAACCTTGTACGCTTTAACATTCAGCTTATAGACGCGACCTTCAAGACTGCCTTCAAACGAAACAGCGCCTTTTATATTATTTCGTGATTTCATGTCTATCTCCGCTTTGTAAAAATCTTTTTTGTTTTCGCACATGCGGAATGTCGCATCGTCGGGGAAGTCTTCATTAAAATACTTTTGCATGTAAGCCTTTACGTCATCCTTGTTTGCAAAGATGCGAAGAATACCATGCCGGATATTTATTACATCCTTTTCGTTGTCTTCCATCTGGTCGTAAGACTCGCCAACTACAACGTAGACTGACGATGGTGTGGGTACTTCTTGTGGTTTGTCGATTGTAGCCATACTATTATTTTCTAAAGTTTATATATGCACTCGGATAGCGCATTGAACGATGCTCGGTGACGGCATATCCTTGTCGGCGAAACGCTCGTACAACGTTATCTACCGCTTCAAAAGACGATGCGTGCCACTTCTCATTTGGCAAACTGCCAACCCAATTTCCTGCGCAGCAACCATCGGTTCGCTGTAAGATTTGCACTTCGTTTTTTGTTTTCAGTTTATCGAGCACCCACGATGCGAGCTCGTTCTCCTGCTGCTCACGGGCATTTGATTTTGGTATTTCTATCATACTATTCTTTATTTTTGAATTTATAATTTGGGCAATTGTTAGCTTTCGTCATGGTCAACAGGACAGGAAACATAAGTCCGTGTTTGCACCCTCTGCCGTATTTGTCAGCTGCTTCACACGTTTCACAGTTGTAATGTGTGTTAATGTTCAACGCCGCCATTTACTCCTCCTTTTCGTATTCTTCCACACTGAAATACTTTTCGTCGTCAGTGTTTTCTTTTACCATGTTAAGCATACCTCCGGCGATGCCGTTATCAATTACAAGGTCGCAGTGTGCAAACTGGTTGCCCAAAAGATTGTGCGCCACAATAGCTTCGCGCTGTGGCAGCCCGTCGGTATTCCAAGCCTCGCTTATTATTGTCGCTGCTTCTCTCGGTATTTGTAATGTGACCTTGTTTTTCACTATATTGCCGTTGCAAATAGTTCCGATTTCTATGGTTATTGATGCTATTTTCATTTTGTATATGTTTTAAGTGAATATTTAAATGCGCTTAGCGTTTTCGCCCAACGGACTATGTATATTTAAGTTGTCATCTTCCCTTAACGTTAATTCCAACGTGCCGATTTAACCGTCCGACACCCGTGCGTATTATTTTACGTCTTTCCTACGCTCTGACGGTGGGAATTAAGCATCCCTTTCCATGCTGTGTTTCGTGTTCACCTCACCACTTCCGCTTTCAGTCCTTTCTTTTTGTTTGAGGGTAGGAAACGGCTCAAAGGTCAGATGTTACCGCAAATATGTAAGACTACCCTATGGCTAATGAGGCCTTTGTTCCGCTGTCGGTGTCGTTCCGAGTGGTTTCTGTCCCAGCGGATAATTATTTAAGTTTGCCGACAAGATATTTTATCTCTTCTTCATTAAGTTCTATGTCTTGTGAATATTTGTATTTGATAACCGCTTCTATGCCAATGTATGATTTGACTGTTTTATAAACTTCATCGTCGTCATAGTTGCATATGTTAAGAATTATCTCTTGCGCAAATGCCAAGAGGTTCTCATCTGCATTCTTTTTTGTTTCAGCGAGAGTTTTCTTAAGGGCTTCTGTTTCTGTCATAAATACACATCCCATTTCTATTGGAAAATCGTTTTTTATGTTTTCACACATTTGGTCTATGTCTGATCCAAATTTTTGCGCAAAGTAGGTATCGCCTTTAAGCGATTGCAAAACCTGTATTTCTTCCTGTTTTCTCATTGTTGTATCTCCTTTGTTTTAATGTTTTATTAATTTTTACACCGCAAAGTTAATATTTAGTTCTAAAACGTGCAAGTAATTGATATAGAACTATTTATATATTAGCATTGTTTAGTTTTTGTCAGATAATATCCAAAATCTCGCTTGCGCTCATGCCACTGCCGTAAGCACCAAGAACCTTGTCAAGTACAACATAGCGGATTCCATCTAAGCCGTGATTCCACATGTCAATTGGTACATTGCGCCACTTTCCTTCTTTGTCTTGTTGCCAAGTGTAGTTGTTAAACTCCTTGCGAATGTTCACAGAACGGCTCGTAACATGTATCTTAAATTGTTGCATTTTCATAATGCCTGCGTTTATCGAACCTTGAAACTTTGTAACTGGTTTAATGTTCAGACCAGCATTGTATATTTCATCAACAAGACGTGGGTCTGCGCTCTCTGATATTATTTCTAAGTCGCCTTTTATTTTTTTTAGTTCTCTAATAATATCGTCAGTCATCATTTTTGTTTGATAGCAACGTTCATCTACATATAGGTCGTTACCCCATAGATACACTTCAACAATCGCTGTTGGGTCGTTGGTGTAGCCAAAATCCATGCCAATCCAATGGTGTCTATGTGCTTCAACTGGTATGTAATCATCTACAACAACATTCTCAAATACAAGACCCTCAACAATGGCACGCTGTCCGAGTCCGTAAATTCGCCACAGGCTCGGATTTTTCCATTTAAGACTTTCAATCTCAGCGATTACCTTTGGTTCAAGGAATGGATTGTCCTTATAAGTAGATATGAACCAATAAGTATTTTTCTCCTCGTTTACTTGGTTTATCCAGTGTTCTTCTGAGAAAGATGGATTATAGTCGAGTATGGAGAACTCTGTAGTACGCATTTGCAGCTGTTGCCACTCAATAAAAGAAAGCTCGTTAGCCTCGTTTACGAACAAAATCTTACGCTTTGAACCGCGCACCTTCTGCTCGTTGTCGGTGGAGAAAAATTCAATCCATGAGCCATTAGGAAATGTGTAGACATACTCCGACTTATTCATTGACTTGTCATTCCACCAACCCAAGGACAGCATCACATTCTTAAAATCACGGTATACAGTACGCTTAATAGAAGGCATACCAGCACGTATGATGGAAACGGTTGTGCCAGCGTTATTAAAGCAATAGATGCAAAGAAACTGCACAACTGACCACGTCTTTGCGCTGCGCGAGCTTCCTTGCAATGAGACAGTCGTAAACCCTGCCTTCTTGGCAGCGTCTACTCTCATGTAGTTCTTTGCTAAAAATACATGTGGCATTTGTGTATATTCTATTCTTTATCCGGTTGTGCTTCTTTACGTTCTTTCTCCTTTTGTATCTCCGCAAGAACCTTGTTGTATTCTTCTGTGCTTGTAACGACATGCACTTGCAAAGGATCCTGCTTAATTTGCTCACCTTTGCTTGTAAGGTCTATATGCTGTATCTTGCCGTAAGCCCGGTCAACAACGCGCTCCAGTATGTCGATGCCTTTCTTGTCAAGTATACCCTTGGCGACAATGCGCTGCATCATTGGGCGCGACTTGTCGTTAAGTACCGCTTTAAGCTCATCCTCGGGCAAGGTGGCGATATACAGAAACGACTCGGCTATGGTCTGCGCTGTCGGCACCTCGTAGCCCTTGTCTTTCATTTCAGCAATGAACGTTGTCATTGTCTTGGGCTTGGGTGGCCGTCCTTTTGGATTGGTAACCTTACCTTTCTTAAACTTTCCTTTTTCGAGATTGGCAAGTTGTCTTTTACGGTTACTCTCATTTTTTGATAACGCCATATTATTCTCTTTCCTCCTTATATTTTCCTTTCATTTGTATGTTTATACACTTTTAAACGCATTTATCGCTGTTTAAAGCCATTTTACGGCACATTTCAAGAATTTGCATATACTCCATCAGCTCGCCACGGCGTAGTATGTTGGCGCACAAACTAACGAAAGCCGTCGCTTTGTCGCTCTCGTTAATTCTCTTTATTTCGCTTGCGTTCATCGTCAGCAAGCACTCCATCACCGCCACCTTATCCTTTGTAGGCAGCGATGATGAAATGTTTATGTTGAGCGCACGCTCAATGACTGTTCTGATGGGTAGTGGTTTACTCATAATTATTTTTGTTTTTATTCATGCTTTTTATTTTGCCGTTTGATTTATTATTATTATATTTGCAATGATTTATCTGTTGGGGTAACCCGATATGCGGGAGCTCCATTTCGGCATGATATTGCGGATGAATCCGAGTTAGGGAGGCATATCCTCCGCTAACTATTTAATCTCGCCGCTTTTTCTTTTCTAATATCATGTCTATGTACATGCCCATTGGAACCCACGACTATAATCCAGTCAATTTTTTCCAGAGCCTTTTTAGGCGATTTTTGTATGAACCCATTTTCTCCATAGATTTGATTTTTCACATAGTTTTTATTCACCAAAGGGTTATTCTGGTACAAAACAACCGCTTTCACATTCTGAGTGCTTGCCTTTTCGAGTTGCCTTTTAATCGTGTGTTTACCTGCAAAGTTAATGGTCTTTATATCCATTGGGATGTTATAAATACGTCCGTCATTATGGGGTTCAAACTCTATTGTAGCACGTTCGCTGTCAAGATACACTTTGTAGCCCTTGTTGGCGAGAAATAATGTAGCTTCTTTTTCTTTATCAATCTCAGGGTCTTTGGCTTCATTATGCTCCTTGTTTGTGGCGACAAATCCGCCTGACGGTTCAAAGTAAGAACACGAAATGTCATAAAATCCAGAGTTCATAAGACCTTCAAACTCCCTTCTTCTTGTTGATAAGGCTTTGGGATTATTTCTGTAATTTCTCGTACCGCCACTATTTTTAGCCATCCCTAACACATTAGAAAAGTCCCCACTCGGCAAACTTCTCGAAGCCACCGACCTTGTTGATGTAGTCTTTTGCTATCTCCACAATCTCGGAGTACGGCTTGCCGTCGACGGTTTCGTCACCGATAGCACAGAACAGTTCCACCGGCTTCTGCTCTTTTTGCGCCTTAAGAAAAGCATATACATTAACCGACACGTCGGCTTTAGACAGGTCTTTTCCGTGCAGTCCACCGCCTGTTACCGACTGAGCCATATCAGAACCGAGCTTGCGGTTGGTTGCTCCGCTATCGACATCGATGCCTCCAGTCCAGTCACCGAGAGGGTTGACAGTTGCAGTAGGGAAGAGTTTTTTCAGCTCTTCTGCCTTGGCATTGCTTTGGCATATCACCAGCTCATCGCCGCCCAAGATATATTTGCCGTCCGACGGGTATCGTTCGTAGATACCGCGAGCAATCTGACTTAACTCCCACTCCTCGTCAGTGAGTGGCATACCCTTGAAGATTCCGTTGTCACCGCAGCGGATAATACCATCTTGGTTCTTTGCAAGGTGCGCGTCTTGTGGCTTAACCACAAGATTCAGCCGCAGGTTGTCACAATTAGTGATACGCTCCACGATGCAGTCAATCTCCTCTTTCGAGAATTTTTCGCTACTCTCGATAATAACGTTAGCTACGCCATGTCCGATAAGGACTTCAACGGCAATTTTGGGATTATTCTGCTTAGTGTAAGCAAGGTCAACGATGGCTCCGGCAATGCGGTCTGCGACTTTGTCGGGATGTTGTGGGTTTACTTTTTCTATCATTCCTAATTTTAATTTATGTAGTTAAACTTTGATTTTTTCAGCCTTTTTGCCTGTGTAGGTTTCCCAACGGTTGATTATCACATCACAATAATGAGGGTCAAGCTCCATTGAGAAGCCGTTTCTGCCGAGTTGTTCGCACGCCATTATAGTTGTGCCGCTGCCACCGAAGCTGTCATATACATTCCAACCTTCCTGTGATGAGTTCTGAATAAGATATGCGAAAAGTGGAATCGGCTTCATGGTCGGATGTTCGACACTCTTTGTCGGTCGGTCAAACTCCATGACGGTCGTTTGTTTTCTGTCGCTAAACCAATTGTGACTTGATCCCTTTTTCCAACCATACAGACAGGGCTCATGTCGCCATTGGTAGTCTTGTCTTCCGAGTACCATAGAGTTTTTTACCCATATTAGGTTCTCACGAAGCTCCAAATCAACTGTATTAATAAGGGCTTTTCTAAACCAATAGGAGTAGCCGTCACTGTGGAATATATAGAACGAAGCTCCCTTTTCCATGTTAGCGTTGGCAGCGTTAAATGCATTTGTCAAGAACTCCTCGAATTTATCGTTGTCCATTTTGTCATTCAGAACAACCAATCCGTCTTTGCGGTGTCCTTCTGTAGCTGCGCCGTCATATCCATAAGCCACATTGTAGGGTGGGTCTGTCAAGTATAGTTGAATATTTGTGCCCCCGAGCAGTTTAGCGACTTGTGATGCGTCAGTAGAATCACCGCACATAAGTCGATGCCTGCCAAGTTGCCAAATATCCCCGAGCTTGCATTTCGCTTCTATTTCATGCTCGTTCTCGTCGTATTCGTCGTCTTCCGTTTCTTTGCGCTCTGGCATTTCTTCGACAGGCTCATTGTCAGTCAAGAACGAGCAATCAACGCCCCAGTCCTGCAATTCTTCTACTTCCCAATCTCCGTTGGCAAGCTCGTCCCAGTCCCAGTTTCCTGCCTGAACGTTGTCCTTGATAGCGTACTCCTTAATTTTAGCAATGGGCACGTCTTTGTTGAGCACAAAACACGGCGGCGCATCGAAACCCTCCACACATTCGTTGTGCAGTTCCCGGCAGATTCGTAAGCGCATGTTGCCGCAGATTACGACAAACTTGCCACCCTCGATTGCGTACACCATGAACGGTTTGTATTGCAACAGCTCCGGCGAGTCTTTAAGCGACTTCTTTAGCTTGTCGTACTCCTTACCTTTAAGGTAGCGAGGGTTCTTTGGTATGCCAACTATCTGCCCTTCGTTAAGCTCCAGGCAGCTTAGGTTTATTCGTTCTTTAACGCCCAGTTCGTTAAGCGTGTTATTCTGCTTTTTTGCCATGTTAAAACGATTTTATAATGATTTAAAGCAAAGTTAAGCAGATTAAACGAGGTTTATAGGGATTTATAATTTTCTGTGTAAACAAAAAAAGTACGCTACGTTTTTGCCGTGCGTACCCTTTATAATGTGTGTTATATTACAACTGTGCCACCTGTGTTTCTGTGAGTGTTTCGCAGATATTTGCCATTATTGCATCTTACATAAGGCTGTAGAGTTCTGCCGAAGCCTTGATAACGTCTTCACCTACTACAAATCTTCTATGATGTACAAAATTTTTTGAGATATTTTTATACAAATCTTTGATTATTAGTATTTTTATTAGTTTAGGCTTGCAAAACTAAAGGAGGTATTAATTTTGCAAACCTGTTCAGTCTCTTTAAAATTTTGATATATCGTATACATTTCTCGGCTCTTTTAATCCCATTGTTTGCGAAGAATAATCTTCTTTACTTTAAACCCATTCTCTTCATAAATATTGGCAATTCTTGTTGCCCCATATTCATCTGTAGCCACAGGTCCTTTAGTTTCCGTTACATTAAATATTGCCTTTTCTTTTGCTTTTTTATATTCAATATCTGAAAGTTTTTTTATTTCTTTTTCAATAGAAGGTCGGGGAGAATATGCTTTACCAGTAGCGTACACAACCAAAGTTCCGTCTTTTTCATTAAAGGAAAAATCATCCAAATCGCCATATCTCATATAGTGGACATTCCATCCTTTGTGTTCTTTATCGAAGGACTCATTAAATTTATCTCTTATTAATGAATTTACCTTTTCTATCGAAAGTCCATTCGATAAAGATTTATTTTCATTTGCCGTTGCGGTCATTATTTTCTGTGTTCTGTTTGCGCTTGCATTGTTTGCGCTTACTGTTCTTGTTGAACCTCCACCTTTTGCAATAATCTTTTGTTTTTTTGCAAAGTTAATATTTTATGTAGTTTGAGGGTAGCTGCTGCCTACCCCCGTGTAAACAATTAATCTTCCTCGTCGTCACGTTCAAGTTCTGCGTCAGGATTTTCTGACTTAAATATGCGCCATGCTTTATTTAACCTACGGCGTTGATACCTTATTTCCTCTTCTAACTCTTCCCAACCGACAAGATAGATATCATCTTCTTCTTCAATGTATTTTACATCGTATTCGTTGCCGTCAACCGTTGCCTTAAAACCATACACATTTCCTTTGTTATCTTTAAGGTCATGTGTTTCAATTGCGCCCATCTCGCTGTAACCTACAACAGTACATTCTATATCGGGCAAGGACATTTCATCAGTCGTTTCAAAGTAGGCTTTGATATCGTCCGCCAACTTGGCAACCTTTTTCTTTCGGTTACAAAGTGTATTTATTTCTCTTTTGTTAAGTTGCATCATTGCTGTATCTCTTATATTGTTTTTATTAGTTTTTACACTGCAAAATTAATATTTTCTTTTCGTACAGCAAAATTTTCTTAGCCCATATTTAGTTTTTAAGCTTTTTTTAAAGTAATACGTTTGTACTTTTAATTCTGTTCAATAAGCGGTAACACACCATGTTTTTTAAGTTCGTCGTAAAGAAATAGCCGTCCTTTTTGAGTCCACTCCGTATTAGACTTAATTTCATGCCGACCATCATGCCGGACAATATCAATGCTCTTGCTGTGAACGTAGCCTTGCCGTATATATTTGGCGTACAAAATCCACTGCCCATTCACTTTGTGCTGTATGCCAAAGTTGCGCAGAAGAATGTTGAAAGCCTTTGCCGAAATTCCATAGTCTTGCGCCACCTGTGTGACGGTCAATGTAGCTTTGCTTGCCAGTATCTTGTCGTAATAGCTGATTTTAGGCTGCATTTCGGTTATCTGGTCGCTCAATGCAACAATCTCTCGTGCCGATTGCTGTATGGCTTTCTGTTGTGCTTCTATCATCTCCTGTTGTTCAGCAGCAAGGCGCAATGCTTCGGCAAAGTTTGTCGGGACGCGCATCTGCTCCTTGGCAGCTCTCTCGCAATCAATAAAATACTTGCGAGCCAAACGACCGCGTTCGTTGTTTTCAACCATTGACAACTCCTTTGCCATGTCAACAGACAAAGCATACTCCATTCTTGTAGAATGTCCTCCATTTGCAGTTCCATAAATTTGTGGAGCTGTAACAAAATCTTGATTTTCAACAAATCCATACTTTTCTATCCGTGCTTTTATCCAAGTAGAAAAATCCTGTTTACTCTCCAAGAACTGATGCAGTTCTCTTGCACTTACAGCCCTACGCCCATCGCGTTCTGTAATTTTAATAAGCTCGTTCATATCACTATTTTTATTAATATAATATTGTATTCATTAATTCAAGTTTAAAGCCTTTTGTGGCGCAATAAACAGGCTTACCTGTGTGTTGTGTCACTGCTTTGCGAAACGCCAACCTATCGCCATTATTTGCCGAAATATGTATAAGTATTATTGCTTTGACATGGCTCGTATTACACGCCCTTAAACATTCTATGCACCTTTCTAAGCTCATGTGTGTTGCTTTGGCGCGTATGCCCACCTTGCGAGGAATAACGCCATTTTTTACGCTGTTGTCTACAAGCTCATCCGTGTGATTACATTCTATTAAGATGTAATCCAAAGGGAAGTCAAATTTATATCTAACATGATGCGTATCGGTAATAAAGAGCATGGTGCCCATTTCTTTGTGATAGACAATAAAGCCACACGGCTCTTTCGTGTCATGCTCCGTGTCAAAAGCCTTTACAACGAAATTGCCAACTTTTAACTCGCGAAGCATCGGTATCGCACAGTAATGGAACGTGTTTGGCTTAATGCCCTTTTCTTCCAGCGTTCCTCGTGTAGCGTAGACATTGAAAGCCTTTGCATACTGAATAAGAAACCCTGCATGGTCGCCGTGGCTATGGGTGACAAGACAGCCATTTACCTTGCCGACATTCCCATGCAATGCTTCAACGGCATATTTGTAATTTATGCCACATTCTATAATGAGGGCTTCGTGGTCGTTCTGAATTACATAACCATTACCAGAGCTGCCACTTCCTAAAGTTGTTATATTCATTTGTCTATATACATTATTAATAATAGGGGAGCAGGAAAACTTCCACCCCCCTACCTTGATAGTTATTGAAGATTTGAAGCGTTACGGCTGCTGAAATATATTGGGCAGTTCCTGCTTGCCCATCGGCTGCGGTTTGCTTGCTGCTGTCTGAGTTTTTTTGTTCTCGGGCTTGATTGTGCCTTTGCTTGGCTCTTCTTCCGTTGCGTTTCCGCTTGTATTCATGTCCATTGACTGAGTGTTGGCTTCTTTTTGCTCTTTCTCCTGTGCCTGAGCAAGCTTCTCTTCTGCGGAAAGCTGGTCTACGTTATCGGACGTTATTTCTGTGTAGTCAGCATCCTCAAGTTCTTCTTTTGTTGCAAGACCGCACGACAACTCAGGGCAATAGGCCGTTTGAAAACGTGTAGCAGCGCGATAACGTAACATTTGTTCAGGGTCAGCAAGCCAGTTGCTTCCGTCACGGTTGTACCAACCTTTCTGCTTGGCCTGTGCGATTGTTACGGTAGATCCTTTGAGTACTTCCCCTTGTTTGTCAATCGCAAAAGCGTAGCAACCCCATGTGTCTTTGCCTTTTTCACCTACAAACTCGTAGCGAAGAGCCGTGGCAAACAATCCACTTGCATTAATGCAAGCGATAAGAAACTTAGCTGTAAATGCTGGTTGTCCGTAGACAATGTATATGTTTTGCATTATCATCAACGGATTTGTATGCAAACGCTGCGCGATGTCTATCGCAATCATCGTATTACCGACATTGTTTTGAAATGTACGCGGCACGATGGTTGACGCAGAAAGCACCTGTGCCATTCTATAACCAGTGTTAAAGCTCTCTTGGTTAGCAAACATATTGAGAGCTGTTGTTGGCTGTGAAACTGTGATACTGTTGTTGCTCATAATTATTTTAATTTGATATTGTTATACATTTTTCATTTTAAACGGTTCTCCATACTTGCATTGTAGGTAGATAACCTGTTGTTCTGATGGCAGCGCATTTTCTACCGACTCCTTGCGGTCAACAAAGAGAGGTACATATATGTCCTTTGCCTTGGATATGCCGTTGATAATGTCAATACCCATATTGATAACAGTGCCATCGTTAGTATTGTTGTAATCAACACCATTGTGGTCAATAGCAGTGCATATTTCCTTCTCGTCATCATTGGATATGTTCTGTTCGTAAAACTTCCAACGTATGAGCGAGAAATAAGAGTTAACCTTGCTTTCTACAATCGAGATTTTTGCTTTTTTGTACTCTTTTATTTGCCTAATAACCTCGTTGCAATCTGCTACTATTTGTGCAAGTTCTCGTGAGCGCTTGTCAAGCTTTACTTTTTCTTCTTCGATACGTTTGTTTGTATCGCGACCAGACAAACGCCTAATTAGCTCATCGCGTTTGGCTGTAAGTTCCTGTTTTTTGCGCTTGTTTTCTTCAAGTGTAGCGTTTATCGTCACGACAGGCTTAGTTGCTTCAATTTCTTGCAGTTCTTTGTCTGCCTTGGCTTTTTCTGCGCTTTGTTCCCATGTCTCTTGCTGTAAATGTGAGCGTTTCTCTACAAGCTTATTATATATGGTCTGCTTTGCGTCCATATCTTTTTTATCGCTTGTTAAAGTTATCTGCTCATAGGTATTTATACAGCCTTTAAGCACAATTATTTGCGCTCTTTTCTCCGATGCCGCCTTTTGAATATTCATTAGTTCGGTTGCCTTATGTGTATTAAATTCAGCAACGGCGTTAGCATATTCATGCTCTTTCATCTCGTCCGTATAAGGACGACCACAAACGGGACAAACGTCTGTTTGGGCAAAGTTAAATTCCTTTTCGTTAACATCTTTCCATCGTTGCATTAGCGTGTTAAACTCTTCTGTTGCATCTAACAGCTTTGTCTTGTTTCGGATGTATGCTTCTGAATTTTCTTTCTGCTGTGATTGCATCTTTCGCAAAGCTTCAGAAGCAGCATTTATCTCTTTAAAAATAGCATCAACTTCTGCAAAATGCGCATTCTGCCATTTATCGTAAACTTTGTTGTATTTGTCTTTTATTTTGGCAAGTTTAGAAGCATATTCTTGCTGTTCTGTAGTATCTATAACAACACCTTGCAACAATGCATCTATATCAGAAATATGTACATCTATACGCTGTTTCTCTTGCTCGACGGCAACATAGTCATCGTTAATGCGTAAAGCATCTTGTGCTTGCACCTTAGCAGGTATGGTTTGTAACTCATCATTAGCTTTTTTGCGTGTTGTTTTCTGTTGTACAAGCATATCTGCTATGTCCTTTTTCTCTTTTACTACACCATTATATACAGCAGGATAATCGCGCATTAACTCTTTTTCGTTTATGTCACCAGCTAAAGACATAAGTATTTTACGTCTAACATCAACTTTATATGTCCAAAAAAGATTAATGTTAGAAAGCATAAACCACTCATCGAAATTGCATAAATCGTTAAGCTTATTTTTAAAAGCAGAAACCGAATAAGGTACATCGTCAACAAGTCGTGCTTGTGTAGTGCCCATAAATTTCTCTTCTGCCGTGTCCTTGCCTTTCCAACGTTCGGAAAGGCGACGCTCTATCTTTATGTCACGCTCATCGTTGTAATTAATCACAAGTGTAACAGATGTTTCTATCTTATGGATAACATTATTGTTGTTATCTAACGGTTGAATAGTTGTGTCAGGCCGACTTGTCACGCCAAATAGGCACCAAAGATAAGCATCATATATCGTGGTTTTCCCTGTCTCGTTGCCGCCACTTATAATGTTGCTGTGACCAAAATCAACCGTCTTGCTCCGCACTTTTTTAAAATTTTGGAGCATCATTGATTTAAGCTCGATTTTCATTGTTGTACTACTTATTTAATATTAAACTCTTCTTTAACGTCTTTAAAAACTTTTGCATAGGCATTGTTTGGTCAGTCAATCCTTCTTTTTGACAATACATCTTCCATCCATTTATGCCTACATTCTTTTCTTTTTGCTTCCGTTGTTCAGCGTTATCACGTTCTTTTTGTGCCCGGACGCTTATCACGTCAGACTCAAAGGAACGTGCTGCCTGTAATATTATTTGCGGATTAATTGTTTTTCCAACATACAGCATACCATAATTGCCATTAATAAACGACTCAAAGAAATATGTCAGCTCGGACATTGTAAGATAATAATATTTCTTGCGTATATGTCGGGCGACAATAATCACTTGGCTTTCATTGGTTACGGCAAATGCTCCGCATAATGTCAACACATCTATTAGCTGTGCTTTTATCCATTTTAAAGTAATGCCTTCGCCGACCTCGCGGTCTATCTTGCTTAGATACATACTATCATTCTGTACTGCTTCAGATAGAGAGCTTATAGGCTCGGAACGTTTGCTTACCAACGGATATTTAGTGAGTATCTGACCAATATTAATCGGCACTAATGATTGCTGCTGCCTTTGTGGCAAATCCGATGGCTGTTTGCATTTGTTGCTGTTGTTGCTGTTGTTGAATATCTCCATACGGGTCTATTATTTCGTCTTCCCAACAACGACCATTTATATATGTAAAAGGGTCTTTTTGGTATTGTTTTGCTGTTATTGTCTGAACATACGCTGGCGTAGCTGCGAGGCAGGCTTGTCTGTCTTTTTTTGACATACGCATCCATTTCTTTAAGCACTTGTCTTTCCCTCTTTTTTTGTTGTAAAGGTTCCACCATACAACAAAATCTTTTAGGATGTCCTCTTTTTCTTGTGGCTCCTGGGCTTGCGGAGGTAAAACCTCGTAGCCATGTTGCGTCAAAAGTTCAATGGCTTCTTGTATCTTTTTATCCATAACACCTTAATTTATATATATTCCCCTCCCCAAAATCTGGTTATTTCCGAACCCAAAATAATGCGCTGTCCATTAGGACGTACCAAGCAAGAAATCATCTCGCTCTTAATGTACCGATATATAGTTGTCGCGCTTACTTCAAGCTTTGATGCTGCTTCTTTTATTGTGTAGCGTCCTTTGGGGGTTACGTCTGGGCAGCTATTTACCATTGTTGTTATTTTTGTTTCGCCGCAATATTCCATATATTGAAGCTTCTGTTGCATACGAAAAGTCAACCATCACCTTCCGCACGGCCACTGACTTCTTATAACCATGCTTCATGTAAAAGGCTATTTTTTCTAAAACAGCCCGTTCTTTGTCTTCTTGTCCTGTCATTATCATTTTTTAACTCTAAAATTATATATAAATTAATATATTATTAATAC
>ERZ1026856.168-NODE-168-length-46401-cov-5.817719_pt1 | contig 46401 bp, 24 predicted proteins | sample MGYA00380158_ERZ1026856 | MGnify/ENA primary metagenome ERZ1026856 (study PRJEB33269, sample SAMEA4719794) | human gut metagenome | biome: human-associated habitat; feature: organic feature; material: feces | place: Cameroon | collected 2013-10 ... | reverse complement strand
AAAGTACAGGATGAAATTTAAATTTAATGATCAACAGTAATAATAATAGAATTCCAGCTGCTGCTGCGATTAAAAGTCTCGCCGGATCTGCTGCAAATACTGCATCTGTCATGTTTTTTCCCTCCTGCTCTCCTTCTTTATACTTATTTCTGTACGTATTTATGGATAGTTGCCCGTACTGCACCTGTTCCGGCAATCATCTCACGGAACATATCTTCTATCTTGCTGCCGACACCATCCTTATAAAGATCTGTAAAGAACAGACGCTCATTCGATAAGATTGGCTTCAGCTGATCTTTGAATGTCTCCGGTTTTCCGATCACAATGTCTCTCAGCTGTTCCTGAATCTCTTCATTCATCGGATCCGGTGCAAGCTCATATGCCTTTCCTTCATCATCTACGGCCAGCATATATCTGAGCCATCCGGCAATTCCAAGCGGGATTGCTGTAAGTGCGGAAGCATCTCCGAATCTTTCTACATAAGCCTTTATTGTCTCTCCGAAACGGATGCCCACCATCTGGGATACATCAACTGCCAGACGAAGATTGGTATCTCCCAGATATTCATTCGGGAACCGGTCATTAAAAAGTTCGTCTACAAATGCCTGTGGTGACAGGATCTTCGGATCTGCAACAACCGGAAGTCCTTCATCATATGCTACCATACGTGCCATTTTCATCATATCTTCATTCGTATTCAACATATGTGCGAATAGATCATATCCGAGTACCACTCCTAACGGTCCGGTTGCTGAGTGAACCGGATTCAGGCATACTGTTACTTTCATTCTCTCGGACATATTAACAGTATCTCTGTCTGCAAGATAGACACCGAATCCTTTCTCCAGTGCCGGACGGCCGTTCGGGAAATGATCTTCGATCACGAGATACTGTGGTTTTTCGGCATTTACAAATGGTGCGATATAGGTCTTCTTTCCAGTGATCACCGGCTGCATATCCTCTACACCAAGTGCTTCCAGATCTGTTGCGATCTGTTCGCTCGGGCGAGGTGTGATCTTATCGATCATTGTCCATGGAAATGCTACCACATCTTCATCACTTACATATGTAAGGAAGTCCTCATCTACAAATCCTTCTTTCTTCCACTCCTCTGCCATTGTCAGTACAGATTCGCGCAGTTTTGCACCATTCTGGGAACAGTTATCCATAGAAACCAGCGCCAATGGATATTTTCCTGCTTTGTATCTTTCATAAAGCATTGCTACTACAACTGCCATCGCTCCTGTTGCTTTGTCCGGACCATTTTTAATGTCTGCTTCTACGAATGGGAACCAGGTTCCGTCAGCTTTATGCAATGCATATCCTTTCTCTGTAATAGTAAATGATACCATCTGAAGAGACTCACTTGTAAAGATCTCTTTCAGGCGCTTCCACTGTGCCTGATCGGATGACTGTGCTTTCACTGCTTCTGCCAGAGATCCCAGTACTTTATACTCGCGGGTTCCGTCTCCGTGCAGGATGACACTCAGTCCGAGATTATCATATGGATCATAAATCTTATCTACTACATCATAGTCAAATGTCTCCACGCAGGTAATTCCTCTGTCCAGCACGCCCTCTTCCAGAAGTCCATCTGCGATACCCCCGATGAAGATACGGAAGATATTACCAATTCCAAAGTGTACCCATCCCGGTTCTTCTTTTGCTTTCTGCGATACCTTCTCTACATCATATCCCGGAAGTGCAATTCCAGCTTCCTTCCATGCTTCCTGATTCTTGATTCCTTCCACTGTTAATTTCATGTTTTCTTCCTCTCTTATTTACATTTTTGTTCTTTCTTGTTTTAGTTGCATTTTTGACTTACGCTTATATCTAAGTTGTAAGTGTAGTATAAATCGCATGCCATGTATTTGTCCATTGACAAAAAATACACTTCTTATCATATATTTTTATGCATTTATCACAAAGCACCTGTAAATTCTTGTGTTGCTAACTTATTTGCATTAAAATAAATGCAGATCTTGTGCGTATGATTCACGCATAAGCGGATAAAGGAGAATAGCATGAGAGAAAAAGGAATGACAACGATTACTCTGAAAAAGATTAATCGCGATAAGGTTTACCAATATATTTATCATCAAAAAGAGACTTCCAAGCTCCAGATCGTTCAGGATCTTCAGATGGGACTTTCCACTGTCAGTCAGAATCTGAACGAACTCGAAGCTGACGGACTGATCAGCCGGAACGGATATTTCGAATCTACCGGCGGACGCAAAGCCCAGATCATAAGAATTGTAGATGATTTTCGTATTTCTATCGGTGTGGGAATTTTAAAAGATATGTTCCATATGGTAGCAGTGAATCTCTACGGTGATGCCATTGCCACAGAGACGATTGAACTCCCTTATGAGAACAGTGACGATTATTATAATGTTCTTTCTGAAAATATCGGACAATTTATCACAGAACAGAACTATGATACCGAAAAAATTGAAGGAATATCCATTGCCACCCAGGGGATTATCTCTCCGGACGGAACTTCAGTTACTTATGGAGACGTTATGGGCAATACACAGATGCAGCTTTCTGATTTTTCAAAACGGCTTCCTTATCCATGTCATCTGGAACATGATTCCAAGGCTGCCGCCGATCTGGAACTCTGGAATCATCCTCAGTTTGACAGCGCTCTGATCTTCCTTCTGAATCCGAACCTCGGCGGGGCGATCATCACCAATCATGAAGTACATCAGGGAAGTCATATGCGGAGCGGACTGATCGAACACATCTGTATTGACCCGGACGGACCGGAATGTTATTGTGGTGGTCACGGCTGTCTGGAAACGTACTGTTCTGCCAATGCCCTGAAAGAAGCAGCCGGAATGCCTGTAAAGGAATTCTTCCAGATACTCCACCATTTGCCAACACCGACTCTGATACAGATCTGGCAAAATTATCTTTCACATCTTGCATTTGCGATCAGGAATCTGAATCTGGTAATGGACAGCCCGGTAATCATTAGCGGCTACCTTGCCCCATACTTTCGTAAGGAAGATATGCAGGAACTTTTGGATAAAATCAACACGGATTCCTTGTTCCAGATGTCGGAAGAGCAGCTCCTGGTTGGAAATCATGGACAATACACTCCGGCGATTGGAGCTGCTCTTTATTATGTAAAGAATTTTCTGACTCCGACGGGAGCATAACAAAAGGGGTTTTGCTTTGGTAGATAAATCATCGGCCGATCTTATATCAGCTATAAACGCGTTCTAGTTTTCAAATCCTCCGGGATTCACTACAATAAATCCGACAGCTTCGGCTGCCGGATTTTTTATATACAAAGATAAAGCGAGGACTTCCTATGGCTCAACACAATCTCGCGAAGGGCGATCTCTTCCATAATATGATCCTGTTTTCACTCCCGTATCTGCTGAGCTACTTCCTGCAGACACTCTACGGGCTCGCCGATCTGCTCATCGCGGGTCGCTTCAACGGCGCGGATGTCATCTCGGCGGTTTCGATCGGTTCGCAGGTCATGCACATGGTGACCGTCATGATCGTCGGCCTTGCCATGGGCACCACCGTCATGATCGGCCGCTTCGTCGGTGCAGAGGACGACGACGGCATCCGACGCGCGATCGGAAACACCGTCTCCCTCTTCACGATGATCGCCGCGGCCGCAACATTGGCCCTGCTCGGACTCACACAGCCGATCGTACAGCTGCTGTCGACACCGCCCGAAGCCGTCCCAGGGGCCCTCGCGTACCTCCGCATCTGCTTCGCCGGCATCCCCTTCATCGTCGCGTACAACATCCTGAGCTCGATTTTCCGCGGCATGGGTGACAGCCGCAGCCCGATGCTTTTCATCGCCGTGGCCTGTGCCCTCAACATCCTGCTCGACCTCCTCTTCATGGGGCCAATGCAGCTGGGCGCAGCGGGTGCAGCGCTCGCAACGGTTGTGGCGCAGGCAGCGTCGGTGGCGTTCGCGCTTGTCGGCATCCGGAAGACGAAAACTTTTCATAAACATGCCCGCGCGGATCGCAGCGCCTGGTGGGACCCGGCGATGCTGCAGCAGATTCTCAGCATTGGCCTCCCGATCGCGTGCCAGGACGGTTTCATCCAGATTTCGTTTCTGATCATTACGGTGATCGCGAACCGGCGTGGCGTCGACATCTCGGCGGCGGTCGGCATCGTCGAGAAAACGATCAGCTTCCTCTTCCTGGTGCCGTCCAGCATGCTGTCGACCGTATCGACGATCGCGGCGCAGTCCATCGGTGCCGGCGACCCGGCACGTGCGCGGCAGACACTCCGGTATGGCGTCGGCATCGCCAGCGGCATCGGGCTCCTCTTCGCGATCCTGTTCCAGTTCATCTCCGCGCCGTTCTTCACGCTGTTCACGAAGGATCCGGTCGTGCAGGCGCTCGCGGTGCAGTACATGTGCACCTACGTGTTCGACTGCGTGGTTGCCGGTATTCACTTCCCGTTCTCCGGCTTCTTCAGTGCCTCCGGCCTGTCGATCCTCAGCTTCATCCATAATCTCTGCTCGGTGATCCTCGTCCGCATCCCGGGCGCATGGCTCGCCACGAAGCTCTTCCCGGACAGCCTCTACGCGATGGGCCTCGCTGCCCCCGCCGGCTCCCTCCTCAGCGCCCTCATCTGCATCGGCTTCTATATCGCGCTTCGCAGAAAAGGCCGTGTTTAAATAACGAACGAAAACCCGCCCGGAAATCCAGAGTGCTTTCTGAATTTCCGGACGGGTTCTTTTATGCTTCGCTTACGCGAGGCAGCTGTAGCCCATCAGGTAGGCGTCGACTTCGCTTGCGCAGGCGCGGCCTTCGGCGATGGCCCAGACGACGAGGGACTGTCCGCGGTGCATGTCGCCCGCGGTGAAGATCTTCGCGGCAGTGGCGGTGGATGCTGCACTTTCCGTATGGTAGTGCTCCGCCTCGGTCTTCACGACGTGGCGCTCGGTGAGCGCGACACCGAAGGCGTCGGCGACGTAGCTTTCACAGCCGGTGAAGCCGGCGGCGATGATGAGGAGGTCACACGGGAGCTTCTGCTCCGTGCCCTCGACGAGCACCATCTGGCGGTTCTCGAACTTCACCTTCGAGGTGATGACAGCCTTGATGCTGCCGTCCTTCTTCGTCTCGATGGCCTTGATCGTCGTCTCGTAGACGCGCGGGTCATGCCCGAAAACGCGGATGGCCTCCTGCTGACCGTAATCGACCTTCAGGACCTTCGGCCACTCCGGCCACGGGTTCGACGCGGCACGTTCCACCGGCGGCTCCGGCATCATCTCGATCTGGGTCACCGACTTCGCACCCTGGCGGATCGCGGTGCCGCAGCAGTCATTTCCGGTATCGCCACCACCGACGATGACGACGTGCTTGCCCTTCGCGTTGATGACGCCGAAGGCATGCTCGCCCTGCTCGTGGAGGGCCTTCGTCTGGCTCGTCAGGTAGTCGACCGCGTAGTGGATGCCGTGCGCCTGCTCGATGAACGGCACGTTCAGCCCGCGCGCCTGTTTCGCGCCACAGGCGAGGACGACCGCGTCGTAGTCCCGGAGGATCGATGCCGCGGTGACGGCGCTGCTCTTTGCAGAGGCCAATGTCTCGCGGCCGACGTCCACACCGGTGCGGAAGACGACGCCTTCCGCTTCCATGAGGGCGCGACGACGGCGGATGACGGACTTGTCGAGCTTCATGTTCGGGATGCCGTACATGAGGAGTCCGCCGATCTCATCCGAGCGCTCGAAGACGGTGACGCTGTGGCCACGGTGGTTCAGCTGATCGGCCACGGCGAGGCCGGCCGGACCGGCACCGATGACCGCCACACGCTTACCGGAACGGACCTCCGGGATACGCGGCTGCATATAGCCCTCCTGGAAGGCGGTCTCAATGATGTAGAGCTCGTTGTCGTGCGTCGTCACCGGCGCGTCATCGAGTCCCTCGACGCAGGCCTTCTCGCAGAGCGCCGGGCAGACACGGCCCGTAAACTCCGGGAAGTTGTTCGTCTTCAGAAGACGGCTCAGCGCGTGGGCGACGTGGCCGTTGTAGACCTCATCGTTCCACTCCGGGCAGAGATTGTGGAGCGGGCAGCCCGTGAACATACCCGCCAGCTTCATGCCGGACTGGCAGAACGGAACGCCGCAGTTCATGCAGCGCGCGCCCTGCTTCCGACGCTCCTCCTCCGTGAGGGGGATGTGAAATTCTTTAAAGTTTTTGATACGCTCCTCTACCGGAACGTCTTTATTTTCTTCTCTCGCATAATCGAGAAATCCTGTTACCTTACCCATGAATACTCCCTCTATCTCTCTATGTTACAACCCCGGGACTGGCCCTAAAGTCGGGCTATCGATGCCCGACTTTAGCCCTTCGGGAGCAGAGCATAGCTCTGCTGGATATCGTTCCGGAATTTGCCTGATGCAAACTCCTACACTCATTAATTAAAAAGCGACTTAAATGCTTCCAGCTCCGCATTTTCATGGGAGATGCCCTGCTCTTCGAAGTGGCTGACCGCGGTCAGTACCTTCTGGTAGTCGTTCGGCACGATTTTCTTGAAGCTCGGAAGGAACATATCGAAGTTCTGGAGGATCTCGGTGCCGAGCTCCGACTTCGTCTCCTTCACATAGTCCGCGAGGATGTCCTTCAGCTCCTGGATGTCATACTTCTCGGTGACCTCCAGCAGGGAAACCATGTCCTTGTTGAGCTTGAGATAGAGCGAGTGATCCATATCGAGGACGTAGGCGATACCACCGGACATACCGGCGGCGAAGTTCTTACCGGTCGGTCCGAGGATGACGGCACGTCCGCCGGTCATATACTCGAGACCATGATCGCCACAGCCCTCGGCGACGGCGGTCGCACCGGAATTACGAACGCAGAAACGCTCACCGGCGACACCGTTCACGTAGCACTTGCCGGCCGTCGCACCATAGAGCGCGACATTGCCGACGATGATGTTCTCGCTGGCGCGGAACGGGCTCGCCTCCGGCGGAACCACGACGAGCTTACCGCCGCTCAGGCCCTTACCGAAGCCATCATTGGCATCACCGTGGAGACGGATCGTCAGGCCCTTCGGGATGAAGGCACCGAAGGACTGTCCGCCTCCGCCGTACGCCTCGACCACGAAGGTATCATCCGGCAGGGTATCGCCCTCCGGCGTCATACCGTAGTGATCCGTGATCTCGGAGCCGAGGATGGTACCGAAGGTACGGTTCGTGCTCGATACCTCGACCTTCTCCTCGTGGTGCTGACCGCTCGCGATGGCCGGGGCAAACTTCTTGAGAAGCACCGACTCATCGAGGGTCTTCTCGAGATGGAAATCATACACCTGCTTCGGATCGAAGTGACGCTCCGCCTCCGGAAGGGCCGCATAGCGCGGATCCAGGATCGCAGAGAGATCCACCTCTGCCGAGCGCGTGGTGACCTGCGCGGCCGAAGCATTGACCGTGAGACAGTCGGTACGGCCGATCATCTCGTCCACGGTGCGGAAACCGAGCTCCGCCATGTACTCGCGCATCTCCTGAGCGATGAAGCGCATGAAGTTCATAACGTACTCCGGCTTGCCCGTGAAGCGCTTGCGGAGGGCGTCGTTCTGGGTAGCGACGCCGAACGGACAGGTATCCTTGTTGCAGACACGCATCATCATGCAGCCGAGGCAGACGAGCGCGGTCGTCGCGAAGCCATACTCCTCCGCACCGAGCAGTGCGGCGATGACAACGTCGCGGCCGGTCATCAGCTTACCATCGGTCTCGAGCTTGACACGGTTACGAAGGCCGTTCTCGATCAGCGCATGGTGCGCCTCGGTGATACCGAGCTCCCACGGGAGACCCGCATGGTGGATCGAGGTCATCGGTGCCGCACCGGTACCTCCATCGTAGCCGGACACGAGGATCACCTGGGCGCCGGCCTTGGCAACACCACTTGCGATGGTGCCGACGCCGTTCTCGGACACAAGTTTGACGGCGATCGCGGCACGGCGGTTCGCGTTCTTCAGATCATAGATCAGCTGCGCCAGATCCTCGATACTGTAGATATCGTGGTGAGGTGGCGGAGAAATGAGGGACACACCCGGGGTCGAGAAACGGGTCTTCGCGATCCACGGATAGACCTTCTTGCCCGGCAGGTGGCCGCCCTCGCCCGGCTTCGCGCCCTGCGCCATCTTGATCTGGATCTCGACGGCGGAGTTGAGGTACGCACTGGTTACGCCGAAACGACCGGACGCCACCTGCTTGATGGCGGAATTCCGCTCGGTACCGAAACGGTCCGGATGCTCACCGCCCTCACCCGTGTTCGACTTGCCGCCGAGACGGTTCATCGCGATGGCCATCGCCTCGTGCGCCTCCTGCGAAATCGAACCGTAGGACATCGCACCGGTCTTGAAACGCTTCACGATCGACGCGACCGGCTCGACCTCCTCGATCGGCACCGGCTGGTTCTGCGGCGCAAACTTCAGCAGTCCACGCAGTGTGTGCGGACGGCGCTCGTCGTCGATCCGTGCGGTGTACTCCTTAAACAGTTTGTAGTCGCCCTCGTCGCTCCGGACCGAACGCTGCAGTGTGATGATGGTCTGCGGATCGTAGAGGTGATCCTCGGTGCCCTTGCCCGAGCGCAGCTGGTGGAAGCCGACGGAATCGAGCGCGGTATCCTGACTAAGCCCCATCGGATCAAACGCGTGGTCATGCCGCCAGGTGACGCCGTCAGCGATGTCCTGGATGCCAATGCCTCCGACCCTCGACACCGTACCGGTGAAGTACTTCTCCACCAGCTCAGAGCTCAGTCCGATCGCCTCGAAAATCTTCGCGGACTGGTAGGACTGAATCGTCGAAATACCCATCTTCGCGGCGATCTTTACGATACCGCCGAGTACGGCCTTGTTGTAGTCCTCGATGGCGGTATGGTAGTCCTTATCGAGGATGCCGATGTCGATCATCTCAGCGATGCACTCATGGGCGAGGTACGGGTTGATGGCACGCGCACCGAAGCCGAGGATGGTCGCAAACTGATGAACATCGCGCGGCTCGCCCGACTCGAGAATCAGGGACACGGCGGTCCGCTTCTTCGTCTGGACGAGGTGCTGCTCGACGGAGCTGACCGCCAACAGGGACGGGATCGGCACGTGGTTCTCGTCGACCCCACGATCGCTCAGGATGATGATGTTGTAGCCGCGCTGGTATGCACGATCGACCGAGATATTGAGCTGCTCCAGGGCCTTCTCGAGGGAGGTGTTCTTATAGTAGAGAAGCGAGATCACCTCGGTCCGGAAGCCCGGCTGGTTGAGGTCCTTGATCTTCATCAGCTCGACGCCCGTGAGGATCGGGTTCTCCACCTCGAGCACGCGGCAGTTGTCGGCCTGGTCCTGCAGCAGATTACCATCGGAGCCGATGTAGACGGTCGTATCCGTGACGATCTTCTCGCGGAGGGAGTCGATCGGCGGGTTGGTGACCTGTGCGAAGAGCTGCTTGAAGTAGTTGAACAGAAGCTGATGCTGCTTGCTCAGCACGGCGAGCGGAACATCGTGGCCCATCGACGCGGTCTGCTCGATGCCGTTCTGCGCCATCGGAAGGATCACGGACTTCACGTCCTCGTAGCTGTAGCCGAAGACCTTATAGAGACGGTCACGCATCTCCTGCGTGTGCGTCGGGATCTTGCGGTTCGGGATCTTCAGGTCCTCGATGTGGAGGAGGTTCCGGTCGAGCCACTCACCATACGGCTCACGTGCCGCATAGGCCTCCTTGCACTCCTCGTCCGCGATGATGCGTTGCGCCTTCGTGTCGACGAGCAGCATACGGCCCGGCTGGAGTCTGGACTTCTGCACGATGTGCTTCGGGTCAATGTCTAAGACGCCGACCTCAGATGACAGGATCAGTCGGTTGTCGTCGGTGATGTAGTATCTGGACGGACGCAGGCCGTTACGGTCGAGGGTCGCGCCGACCACATCACCATCGGAGAAGAGGATCGCCGCCGGTCCATCCCACGGCTCCATCATGGTTGCGTAATAATGATAGAAATCCTTCTTGTTCTGGTCCATGAAGCGGTTGTGCTTCCATGGCTCCGGGATGGTCATCATCATCGCGAGTGGCAGGTCGATGCCGTTCATGTAGAGGAACTCGAGGGTGTTGTCGAGCATCGCGGAATCGGATCCACTGCGCTCCACGACCGGGAAGATTTTCTCCACGTCCTTCTCGAGCAGCGGGCTCGACATGGTCTCCTCGCGGGCGAGCATTCGGTCAATGTTTCCACGGATGGTATTGATCTCACCGTTATGGGCGATCATGCGGTACGGATGCGCACGATCCCAGCTCGGCGTGGTGTTCGTCGAGAAACGGGAGTGGACGATGGCGATGGCGGTCCGGTAATCCGGGTCACGCAGGTCATCATAGAAGGCACGGAGCTGCTTTACCAGGAACATGCCCTTATACACGATGGTTCGGGAGCTCAGAGAACAGATATAGGTATCCTCTGAAGACTGCTCGAACTCGCGGCGAAGTACATATAAACGCCGATCAAAATCGATGCCTCTCTCTGCGTCCTCCGGACGCTCGATGAAGCACTGCAGGATATGCGGCATGCAGTCGACCGCCACCTGACCGAGGATCTCCGGATGCACCGGCACCTCACGCCAGCCGAGGAAACGGAGTCCGTTCTTCTCGGTGATGACCTCGAACATACGCTTCGCGAAGGTCCGCTTCAGCTGGTCCTCCGGGAAGAAAAACATACCGACACCGTAGTCGCGCTCGTCGCGGAGCTGGATGCCCTGCGTGAGTGCCGCCTTCTTAAAGAAGCTGTGGCTGATCTGCAGGAGGATGCCGACGCCGTCGCCGACCTTGCCGCTCGCGTCCTTACCGGCGCGGTGCTCGAGCTTTTCCACGATATGCAGTGCATCGTCCAGGACGCGCGTATCCTGATGGCCGTCGATGTTCACGACGCTGCCGATACCACAGGCATCCTGGGTGAGTTCATTCATGTCCTCGATGGACTGGGGACGCCAGAGTGTGTTGTGTCCCCTGTACTGCTCTGGCACAGTAAAGGTGCTCTGATTTTGATAAGTATTCATATATACTCCACTAATTTATGGTACGAAGAAATCGGTCATGGAGGTCGCGCTATACGTTTCTGGTACGAAGAAATCGGACAGGGAGGGGACAGCTCACTTAGTTCAAAGGACAGAACCTGGTGAAATGTTCGTCATGCCCATCACAGAACATGTTCTGTGTGTTCATGACGAACATTTCGCCAGAACCTGTTCTTTGAATGCGCAATTATGTCCCCTCCCTGCTCCGATTTCTTCTACCGTACGTTCGTGGCGACCTCTATGCCCCGATTTCTTCTGCCGTAAGGTTTTATTCAGAAGGATCTGACACCACGGAGTGGGGTCAGATCCTGTCATTTATCTGAGTGAGAACAGGAGCTTCGAGTAGGTCGGGTACGGGAGGTAGGTCTCCGGGATCATCTCTTCGGCTGCGTCGACCGGGGCACGGAGGGCATCCATGTCAGCGAGGATGGTGTCGTGGTATGCGGTCGCAAGTTCGAGGCTGTCGGTGATCTTCTGGGTCTCGGCGAGGTCCTTCTCGAGCTTTTCAGTGGCGAGGCCGATAGCTTCGGATGCGGCGTCGAGCTTCGTGAGGATATTGGTCTCGAGTGTGCACTTCGCGTCGGCGAGTACCTGCTTCTTCTGGATCGCGGTGTCGGTGAGAGCCGTCTCATATGCCATCAGGCCGTCAGTGAAGTCCTTCTTGACCATCTCGAGCATGGTGAGTGCCTCGATGCGGATGGTCTTCGAGTAGTTCTCGAGGTAGATCTCGTAGCGGGAGTCGATCTCGATCTCGGTGAAGACGTGGTGCTTTTCGAAGAGCTCCTTGTTCTTCTTTGCCTTGATCTGTGGCATCGCCTCCGGGAGGGACTTGAGGTTGTAGAGGCCTCTCTTCTCTGCCTCGGCTACCCACTCATCGGTGTAACCGTTGCCGTTGAAGATGATTCTTCTGTGCTTCTTGAGGAGCTTCTTGACGAGCTTCATTGCCTCTTCCTCGAGATCCTTCTTATCTACACCCTCGAGCTTCTCGCAGATCTGGTCGAGTGCCTCGGCAACAGCGGTGTTCAGTACGATGTTAGGGTCTGCGACGGAAAGTGAGGAGCCCGGCATACGGAACTCGAACTTGTTGCCGGTGAAGGCGAACGGTGAGGTACGGTTACGGTCGGTGTTGTCCTGTACGAAGTGTGGCAGTACGTGTGCACCGGTCTCAAGCTGCTTCGAATCGGAGGCGGTGAAATCCTCGCCGTTCTCGATGGACTCGAGGACCTTCTCGAGCTCATCGCCGACATAGATGGAGACGATGGCTGGAGGTGCTTCATTTGCGCCCAGGCGGTGATCATTGCCCGCGGTTGCGACGGATACACGCATCAGATCTGCATAATCATCCACTGCACTGACGATACCCATGAGGAAGAGCAGGAACTGTACGTTCTTGCCCGGAGTCTTGCCTGGATCGAGGAGGTTCTCACCCTCGGAAGTGATCATGGACCAGTTGTTGTGCTTACCGGAGCCGTTGATGCCCTCGAATGGCTTCTCGTGCAGGAGACATGCATAATTATGCTTATCTGCAACCTTCTTCATCATCTCCATCGTAAGCTGGTTGTGGTCGACGGCAATGTTGGCGGTCTCAAAGACAGGTGCCAGCTCGTGCTGTGACGGCGCAACCTCGTTGTGCTTGGTCTTCGCCGGAACGCCGAGCTTCCAGAGCTCCTGGTCGAGGTCGTGCATGAATTCGGATACCTTTGGCTTCAGCACGCCGAAGTAGTGATCCTCCATCTCCTGGCCCTTCGGTGCCGGTGCGCCGATCAGGGTACGGCCGGTGAGCATGAGGTCCTCACGCTCGGTGTAGAGGTCCTTATCGATCAGGAAGTACTCCTGCTCGGAGCCGACGGTGGTGTCGACGCGGGTAACCTTCTCCTTGCCGAGGATGTGCAGCAGCTTCGTTGCGGACTCGCTCAGAGTCTCCATGGAACGAAGCAGCGGGGTCTTCTTATCGAGGGACTCGCCGGAGTAAGAGCAGAATGCGGTCGGGATGTACAGGGTGCCGTCCTTGATGAAGGCTGGTGAGCTCGGGTCCCATGCGGTATATCCGCGGGCCTCGAAGGTGGCGCGGAGGCCGCCGCTTGGGAAGGAGGAGGCATCCGGCTCGCCCTTCACGAGCTCCTTGCCGGAGAACTCCATGATCACGCCGCCGTTCTCGGTCGGGGAAATGAAGCTGTCATGCTTCTCTGCGGTCAGGCCGGTCATCGGCTGGAACCAGTGTGTGAAGTGGGTCGCGCCGAGCTCCAGGGCCCACTCCTTCATCGTCGCTGCGACGGTATTTGCCACGTCCAGCTCCAGATGGGATCCGTTCTGGATGGTCTTGTGGACTGCCTTGTAGATGTCCTTCGGCAGTCGCTCGCGCATGACCTTGTCGTTAAATACAAGGCTTCCGTAAAGCTCAGGAACCGATGTAGTACTCATAATTTTCTCCTCCTAAAAAAGATATATGGTGGTTGGTGATCCCCACCACATTTCGATGTCCATCTGTCGGCGATCGATACGATCATGACCGATTTACATGGAAATGCGGTAGGTATAAAAAAGAGGACAACGGGGCACAGGAAATACGCTTCCCGGACCCCATTGTCCTCTTCGTTCATAATGTAAATTTCTGTCATCCGACCTGTCGGTCCGATGTTTCCATGCGGAGCGCCATCTGTGTGATGGTCGTCTGCATTGGCCTGCGTCTCGCCCGGGGGCGTACATGCTAGGTCACTATAATGCGTCCGCTCTCGCGGATGACCTTCAGGGCGACCTCGCGGCGGGTGACGCTGCCGTTCATGGCCTGGCGCTCGAGGTACTTGTGTGCCTCGCCCTCTGTCAGACCCTGCTTCTCGATGAGAAGGGCTTTCGCGCGGCTGACGTAACGCTCATCCTCGAGCTTCCGCTGCAGCTTTGCATTCTCCTCGAGGAGGCGCTGAACCTTGCGGCTCATCGTGCCGAGCATCTGGATCGCCGAAACGAAGGTGCCGGTGCTGATCGGTCTCGCCAGGACCGTGATGCCGGTGTCGCCGGCTCGGTAAAGCACCTGCTGATAAGCTTCCTTCGACACGATGAGAAGGATGCTCATCGCCGGATATTTGACACTCAGGTCGAGAATCGACTGAATGCCGGAATCATCCGACAGCGGTGTGTAGATGATCAGGAGATCCGCCCGTTCTTCGGTGAGCGTCTGCTTCACCCGCGCCATGGACGGCTGGAAAGTCACGCGACCGAAGCCAGCGGGCAGTATGCCCTTGATCTGGACGGCGATCTTTTCAGACTGAGCCGCGATCAGTACGCTGCTCCTTTGCTCCGTTCTTTCCATGTGATTCTCCCTAAGTGTTACTAAAGAATAGTATATGCGTCGAAATACTCCGCCGGTACGATTGACCGGATGAACTCGGAGCTCTGTGCGTAGGCGGCGGCCTCGTCGAGTGACTGCGGCAGGCGCTTCAGCTGATCCGTGATGGATGCGTCGGCCTTAAAGAGGTTCACATCCAGCGGGGCCATCGGCTCCGGTGAACGGAGCTCGAAGCGCTTGATGTCCGAGCGGCTCGCCGGGATACGGATGAGCTGTGAGCGGTTCTGCTCGGACCAGCTCACGAACTTCGGTGCCTTCATATCACCGAGGCGCTCGTAGCTTTCCCGGATCGGATTCAGGAAGAGCGTCATCTCGCGGATATGCTCGAGGATGCCCGCCATGAAGGCGGCGCTGTGATCCTGTCCGTCGCGGGACTCCACCGACATGTTGATGTGCATGCCGTTGCCCGGCTTGTCGGCGAGTGGCTTCGGCGAAAAATCAGCCCAGACGCCATCCGATGTCGCGATGGACTTCACCACCCACTTAAAGGTGGAAGCATTGTCCGCCGCAGTGAGCGGATCGGCATAACGGAAATCGATCTCGTTCTGTCCCGGGCCCATCTCGTGATGACTCGCCTCCGGGCGGATGCCCATGTCGACGAGGGCGAAGCTGATGTCGCGACGGATGTTCTCCCCGTGATCCTCCGGTGCGATGTCCATGTAGGACGCCTGGTCCTGTGGAATCATCGTGCGGTTGCCGTCATCGTCGAGCTTGAAAATGTAGAACTCGACCTCGGTGCCGAAGTTCACGTGGATGCCACGATCGGTGGCCTTCTCGACTGCCTGCTTCAGGATCCAGCGGCTGTCCTTCTCGAAGGTCCTGCCATCCGGATACTCGATGTCGCAGAACATTCTGGCCACACGGCCATCGACCGGACGCCACGGCACGATCGACATGGTCGTCGGATCCGGACGAAGGAAGATGTCGGAACGGACATCCGCGCCGAAGCCGCATACCGAGCTCGCATCGATGCTGATGCCCTCGCTGAACGCACGCTTCAGCTCATCCGGCATGATCGCGATGTTCTTCTGCACGCCGAACACATCGAAAAAAGCGAGTCTTATAAACTTGACATTCTCCTCTTCCACAAACTCGAGGATGTCTTCATACGAATTCATATCCTTCACCTCAACATCATCATAGGTTTTAAATATTGTATTACTTAAATCGATCATATGTAAACTCGCTTTTTCCTCAGAATTAAAATTTATAAACTCATCGACTGGACGAGCTTCTCGAAGCGGGCCATCGCCTCGCGGGTGTTCTCGTGGGTCGAGAAGGCGGTCAGACGGAAGAACTTCTCGCCGCTCTTTCCGAAGCCGGCGCCCGGGGTGCCGACCACATAGGCTTCGTTCAGGAGCTTATCGAAGAAGCTCCAGCTGTCCATGTCGCCAGGGCACTTGAGCCAGATGTACGGTGAATTCTTGCCACCGGTGTAGTAGATATGGAGACGATCCATCGTTTCGGTGATGATGGAGGCATTATCCCTGTAATACTGCAGGTTCTCCTCGATCTCCCGCTCGCCGGCCTCGGTGAAGACGGCCTCCGCACCGCGCTGGGTGATGTAGCTCACGCCGTTGAACTTCGTGGTCTGGCGGCGAAGCCACATCTTGTTGAGGCTCGCGCCATCGCGCTTCAGGGTGTCCGGCACGACGGTGTAGCCGCAACGCGTACCGGTGAAGCCGGCCTTCTTCGAGAAGCTGCAGAACTCGATCGCGACGTCACGTGCGCCCGGGATCTCGTAGATGCTGTGCGGCAGATCGCCGGTCACGAAGCACTCATAGGCGGCATCGAAAAGGAGGATCGCGTTGTTCTCCTGCGCGAAGCGCACCCACTTCGTGAGGCCCTCGCGGTCATAGACGGCGCCGGTCGGGTTGTTCGGGCTGCAGAGGTAAATGATGTCGGCCCGATACTCCGGTGCCGGGAGTGGCAGGAAGCCGTTCTCTTCGGAAGACATCGCGTAGACGATCTTCCGACCGGACATCATGTTGGTGTCGACGTAGACCGGATAGACCGGATCGGTGACGAGCACCGTGTTATTCTCATCAAAGAGATCCAGGATGTTGCCGAGATCGGACTTTGCGCCGTCCGAGATGAAGATCTCGTCGAGGGCGAGCTCGACGCCGAACTTCTTATAATAAGACTGGATTGCTGCCTTCAGGAAATCGTAGCCCTGCTCCGGACCGTAGCCATGGAAGCTCTCGGCCCGGCCCATCTCCTGCGCCGCCTTCACCATCGCATCGACGACGGTCTTCGGCAGCGGGCGGGTGACATCACCGATGCCCATGCGGATCAGCTGATCGCTGAGTTCCGGATGCGCCGACTGCCACTCGCGGATACGACGTGCGATCTCCGCAAAAAGATAGCTCTCATTTAATTTCAGATAGTTTTGATTGATCGTTGCAGACATTTTTATACTCCCCAGCATGAAATGTTGAATTTTCGATATGTATTTTTCAATGGAAAAAGGGCAGAGACTCACTGGTGTAAACCAGGACGCCTTTGCCCTTTTGTTGACATTATAATTTCGGAAACGCGAATGTCAAGAAAACTTTGATTGCAAAAAATTATGGATGCTATTCCAAATCGACGCTTGACAATCTTTTCTCACAGTTTCATAATGTGGAGCATCAATGGACGGCAAAGGTGTCGCGTGTATCGCTACATCTCTGCCGTCTTTTTTGTTTCAAAATTTACTTAGGGAGAGTAACCATATGTGCAGTATTATCGGATTCTGTGACAAGCGCGCACAGTATGAGGTCGTCAAGGCCGCGCTTCTGAAAACCAAATCGAGAGGACCGGACGATACCCGTATCGTCGACACCGGTAACGGCTACCTCGGCTTCAATCGTCTCGCCATCATGGGCTTGACCGACGCCGGCATGCAGCCGTTCGAGCTGGATGGTTCCTATGTGGTCTGCAACGGCGAGATCTACGGTTTCCGCCCGCTGCGTGAGAAGCTCGCGAAGGAAGGCTATACCTTTAAGTCCGATTCTGACTGCGAGATCCTGCTTCCGCTCTGGCGTGAGCTCGGCACCGAGATGTTTCGTATGCTCGACGCGGAGTTCGCGCTCATCATCTACGACGCAGAGGCCAATGACTACATCGCGGCGCGGGATCCGATCGGTATTCGTCCCCTCTACTATGGCACCACCGACGACGGCACGCTGGCATTTGCCTCCGAGCCGAAGAACCTCGTGGGTCTCTGCCATGAAATCAAGCCATTTCCACCAGGACACTACTATAAGGATGGCCAGTTCGTCTGCTATCACGACCTGTCCGTGGTGCACAAATACAACATGCACGACGATCTCGAGGCGATCGCGCACAACATCCACGATCTTCTCGTCGAGGGTGTGAAGAAGCGTCTCGACGCGGATGCACCGGTCGGTTTCCTGCTTTCCGGTGGTCTCGACTCCTCCCTCGTCTGTGCGATCTCTCAGAAGCTTCTGAAGAAGCCGATCGAGACCTACGCCATCGGTATGGATGTCGATGCGATCGACCTCAAGTATGCACGTGAGGTCGCTGACTACATCGGCGCAAACCATCACGAGGTCATCATGTCCCGTGAGGATGTTCTGGCCGCCCTTCGGGAGGTCATCGCCACCCTCGGAACCTACGATATCACCACCATCCGTGCTTCCATCGGCATGTATCTCTGCTGCAAGGCAATCCACGAGCAGTCTGATGTCCGTGTACTCCTGACCGGCGAGATCTCCGATGAGCTCTTCGGCTACAAGTACACCGATTTCGCACCGAGCGCCGAGGAATTCCAGAAGGAAGCCGAGAAGCGTATCCGCGAGCTGCACATGTACGATGTACTTCGTGCCGACCGCTGCATCAGCGTAAACTCCCTCGAGGCACGCGTACCGTTCGGAGACATTGACTTCGTCGACTACGTGATGCACATCGATCCGGAGAAGAAGCTGAACCACTACCACAAGGGCAAGTATCTCCTTCGCCACGCGTTTGAGGCCGATCATCTCCTGCCGGAGGACATCCTCATGCGTGAGAAGGCCGCCTTCTCCGACGCCGTCGGTCACTCCATGAAGGATGACCTCGCGGAGTTCGCCGAGAAGCAGTATACCGACGCGGAATTCGAGGAGAAGCGCCAGAAATACACCCACGCGACTCCGTTCACGAAGGAGTCTCTCCTCTACCGCGAAATCTTCGAAGAGTACTATCCGGGACAGTCCCAGATGGTCACCGATTTCTGGATGCCGAATAAGACCTGGCCGGGATGCGCCGTCAACGACCCATCCGCCCGTGTCCTCTCCAACTACGGCGACTCCGGAAAGTAATCCGATGGTTAACGGCTTAGCCGTATTAACCTATACTCCCTAAGGCAAACGACCTGTCCCTCGCGGGGCAGGTCGTTTGCTGTCTGGTGAAATCTGACAGAGCCGCGGAGGGCCGGCAACCGAAGCACAGTACTACGCGTTCGGGAAAATCTAAGTCAGGACCCCTAAGTGGCACTAGGCCCTCTGCAATCGCTGAGTTTTCCTGATGAAAACTCAGCGTTGACAGAGGGTTCCAATGAGAGATAACACCAAGTGCCACTAAGGGAACCTGACTTGATTTTCCACGAACGCTCCGTATGGCTTCGGGTGCCGGCCCTCCGTGGCTCTTGCCTGAAGTCACGTCTATGGCAGCCTTTCAGATTTCAATCAGCTGGCCCTGCACGACGAAGCGAGCGTCGGCCATTTCGTAGGAGCAGGTTGAAAGGGTCATGAGCGGGGCGTCCGGTGCCTCGTCGAAGACCGGCGTAAGCACATTGATGTGCGCCCACTCCTTTTCATACTCCGCCCGGTCCAGCTTCGTTCGGAACGCACTCTGGAAAATATCCGAGGTGCCGGTCGTCACGCCTGCGCGGAAGATCTCGAGGCGGTATGTCTTCTCTTCTGTCAGATAATAGAAGCAGGGATGTGCTTCATAATATGTCTGACTCTTATACGCCATGAGTCCCGCAAACATCGAGCCGTTTTTCATGTGATGCCCATACAGAATTTCATTCGACAGCGGGGTGTGCGCCTGATTCCGGACATCCATGAAAATCGCGCCGGAAGCGTTGCTGCGCCCATCCGCCATATGACGGAGGTAGAAGGCATTGTCCTCGCCCTGCACGACCGGATAGCTGATCGCCGTGTCCTCACCATAAATCCAGCCCACGAGGTCCGGGATGCTCTCCTTCAGCGTCGCGAAGTCGACATAAATCGGGCACGCCGCGTTTTCCATATCTGCATGATCCGAGGCCACGTTCATTTCCGCATCGCTTCGCCCAGATGCCGCGTTGCGCTCTTCTTCCATGCCATCCTTTACTTCTGCGCGCACGACGCAGGCCTGCTGCAACTCCTCATATGCCGCGCCCGCCTGTCGGTACGCCGTCAGCGTACCAAGATACAGCGCGAGCGTCACACAAAAACACAGTGCGCATAGTCCGAACAGCGCCTTTACTACGATCTTTCGTTTTGATTTTCTGTTTCTTTTTCGATCGGATGCCAATGTCTCCATCCTGCACCATCCTTCTGGTGTTCTCTTCCGTACCGGCTCGTCGTCTTCGCCGTCCGGCCGGTTTTTCTCTCTCTTATCCTTCGTGTTCGTCTCTCTTCATCCGGCGCAGTACGTCGCCGAGAACGAGCATGCCGATGAGCGAAATCGCCATGAGCGCGAGGTACAGGCGTGGCTGCGCGCTGTCCCCGGTTCTCACCCCGGCGATCGGTGGTGCCGTTGTTTCCTCTTCCTCAACCTCGTCCTCTGTTTCGTTCAATGCAGGCGTCGTTTCTTGCTCACCCACCCGTGTCGTTTCCGCAGGCCCCGGGCCGGTGTGCGAGCCACCGCCACCCGATGCTTCTGGTTTCTCCGGGGAGGTCGGCTGCGGATCAGTCGGCGATGTCGGTTCGGTCGGCGTCGGCTCCGGCACAGACGGCTGCGTCGGTGGGGTCGGCGGTGGTCCCGGCGGAAGTGGTGGTTTTGCAGTTCTTGCAAACTTCATTTCCAGCTCGACATTCAGGTAATCCTGATCATCCATATGTGATGGTATACGCACTAATGAAGGCTTACTCGTATAAATATAATTTCCGAATTCGAATGAGTTTTCCTGAGCCAGGAGATAAACGCCTTCTGCCAGGTTATTAAAAATGAGAATGCCTGCAGTGTTACTTGTGCCCTCCACTTCACGAAAGGCTTTTTTCTTTATATAAGCACAGAGTACATCCGCACTCTCTTCCTGCGTTTTCGCATCCGTAAAGTCCAGTTCCCCACGGTAGTCCGAAAAATTCGGCATATATATCCAGTCATGTCCATCCCAGTCTGCAACATGGTACAGCAAGAACTTCACATCCTTCACACCGACCTTATGCCCGGAGTCATCATCGACCAGAACATCGATCTGAATCGAGCCGAGCGACGAACTTAGGGCATACGCAGGACACACGCAATATAAATTTAAACATGTCAGAACCATCATAAAAACAGATAGAAACCGAATCTTCGTTTTCCTCTTATTCTTCAATGTCTGTCTCCTCCGCTTTCTTTCCCCTCTTCATCCATCGCATGATTCGAATACTGGTCACGATGACCCAAATGATAAGAACAGCGCAGATTCCCATCATTAAAAGCTGCTGTGTCAGATTGACCTGCGGCTTGATCTCCAGCTCATCCGTTACCTCGACCGCTTCCTCATATGGAATTCTAGTTCCCCGAACCAGTAAACGATGGGTATTAATCGCATAGGGCGTGCAGGTGATGAGCGTCACCTGATCTGCGCCTGGTGTGATTTCGAGCGCTTCGGTTTCATCCGGGAGCACCGTCAGTATCTGATCCACCTGATAGGCCAGTGTTCTATTGAGTACCTTGATGTAAAACACATCTCCGATGACCAGCTGATCCAGATCGGTAAATAGACGTGCGTTAGGCAGCCCGCGATGACCGGATAATGCTACATGCGTACTTGCACCGCCGACCGGCAATGATGTCTGCTCGAGATGTCCCACCCCAACCTGCAGAACCGATTCTGATGTTCCATGATAAATCGGAAGCAGAACTTTAATCGCGGGGATCTCTATATATCCCATCATGCCGTTGCCATTCATGTTCAGAAGGGACTCATATTCCGGGTTTTTCGGTTTGAGTTCGCCAGAAAAAGGATCCTCCAGCCCGCTCGTGCCCAGTATGCGTTCATTATATGCCTGAGCCTCCGCGAACATCTGATTTTCCTGATCTTCGGTCGCATGCGACACTTTCTGCTGATAATCGCTGACAACGGCAGTTCCATGCAACTGATTCACATATTTACTGACGGACGGGTACAATAACACAGAGAAGCCTATAAAATATCCAATTGTCCGAATGATTTTTCCTACGATTCTTTTCATCTTATGTACTTCTCTCTATCATCATGCTTCGTCTTTAGATTCCGGAAGGAGGGACTGCTCCCTCCTTCCAGAACTGTACTGAAATACCGAATGATTATTTCTAAGCTGGATTATTCTGCAGACTTACGTTTCTTACTCATGAGGCTACTTGCCATCATCGCACCGATGATGATGACACCGATCACGGTAAATGCCATCGAACCACGACCACCCGTGCTCGGAAGTGTCACCCCCGCCTTGTTCAGAACCGGAATTTCAGTCATGCTATTTGTGGGAACCGTAACGGTCGTTCCAGTCGCCGCACCGGGCATCGTATAGGTCACCTTATAGCTATTAAGCTTCGTGGGGTCGGTCGTATCATACTGTAAATTGTTGATTTCAACCTTGATGTCACCCTTCAGCCCATTATATCCAACCGGTGCCTTCGTCTCTTCCAGATAGTAAGTGCCTGCCTTTAAACCCTTGATGGTCAGCTTACCATCCGCCGTGGTTTCAACATACTCCACAGGTGAGGTCGTTTTATCGTCCTGATAATAAACACCATCGCCATTCTTGATCAGCTTTACTGCAGCACCCTTTGTTCCTTCATTGTCTTTATAAAGCTTAAACTGCGCACCCTTCAGCGATACTCTGTTTGAATCATTATCATCCCCTGTAATATCCTTCAGGGTATACTTGTAGATATCGAAGCCGAAGGTATATACCTTTGCATTTGTTTCTTCTGACTCGCCGGTTCCGTTCGTCTCCGGGTTATTGCTGTACTCTACCTTTACCTTATTGGTATTTGGATCTGTACCAACAACGGCATCCTTATTCAGCGTTGCACTGTACTTTACCGTAATAGTTTCACCAACATGGCTCTTAAATGTATTGATACAATCGTTAAATGTAATCGTTAATGTACGGGTCGCTGCATCATAGGCCAGCGCATAAGTATTTGCGCCACTCTTCTTGGCCTTAAGTTCGCTTGTACCAACATAAACCGACAGAACTTCCTTTAAATCAAGTCCTTTCGATAAGGTATCCTTAAACTGATAGGTATAGGATGTATATCCTGTCATATCCGGAACCTTCGACGTCAGCTGATAGGTAACCGTATCACCGATGGCCAGATCAGTGGCGCTCTTTTCATCCGCAGCGCCATAAGGTGCGAAGGAATCTTCCTCATCTGTTTCATCTTCCAGTTCCATATGAATAATTGTTTCCCAATTGTCATTAATTATCTTCTGCAGAGTGATACCCGAAGCATTTGTTGTCGGAACAATCTTCTTTTCTACGGTCGGATAGGTACTCTTGATTGCTAATGTTCTATCCGCATCTTCCTCTCGTCCACTGATATCCTTTAAAATCGCCGGAGACTTCGCTGTAGTACCATCCACTACATTTGCACCTGTCGGATACATGAGGTAGTATCCCGGCTCCAGTGAAAGCGTTACTGAATTAGAACCTGCCGCAACTGTCTGGGTACAGTCAGCCGTTTTTTTGTTCTCTAAAATCCACTTCCACATATCCGCTGCAAATTGAGATCTTTCAGCAGTCTTATCATCCGTCGCCAGTGCTGCTACATACTGATATGCTGCAACTGATAACTGATCTCCGCTCAGTCCTGCGCATGCTCCACCTGCTCTGGAGAAAAACCCCGCGTATGTATCATTCAGGGTGTAAGACACATCATAGCTTGTCGTTCCCTCCGAGCTGGTGTTCGCTTTTTCTTTTCGGTTAAAGAGTCTATATGCTCTGACCTGCTCGCCCTGCTTTAAGTTGTTAAATGTCCAGTTACTTGTTTCTGCCAGTGCGCACATATTCATTCCGATTATCATGGTCATGGCCAGCGCAAGCGCCATAACTCTGGAAATCCATCGTTTCATTTTCATCGCTTTTTCCTTTTCTTTTACTTTCTTTATTTCTGCGTGCGAAGCTTCGCTTCCACGATTTCAGAACTTTTTCCATATGACCACAGGACACGCTCATTTGGTGCTCGTGCCTGTCGGCGGTGCAATCCTCCATTTCGCATGCTTACCATCCTCTCTTTCGCTTAACCGAACGTTTTTCCAGTAAGCGTGTGATACTAAGGATCAGCACGCCGATTAGTATGTATATCTTCGCCCCGTATCCACCTGTATCCGGGAGGAGCGGAAAGTGTCGGTTGGTGATGGTGAAGGTAAATCCATCATCTGATTTAACGATACTCGTCGAGTATCCATCCACCTCCACCTCCGAGATGGAGTAGGTATAATAATGGATTTTCTCCTCCTCTCCGACTTTCTCCGTCATATACGCCGGCAACCCCTCGAGGACCTTCTGCCATACCGACTGGTTCACAGAACCCTCGATGGTGAAATTTTCGTACCCAGGAACGACTTCCGTATGCTCCGCACCGGCGTCATCTGTCCATGTCCAGTACAGTGTCACGGTAATCGTATCCGGTCGTTTTTGATCGAAATTTCCGAAGTCCTTCCAGACCTTGTTGATGGTCAGTTGGATCTTCTTATCACATGGGTCCTGTATACCCGGTGGTGCCGGAGTATCACTGCCGCCTTCATTGAGAGTGGTCCGGCTGTCATCCATGAGGACGGCCTTCGCAGCGGAGACATAGGCATTCAGATCTGCATTCACGGATCCTGTGCCGGATGCAGTACTGCTTTCCAGCTTTGCATCTTCCAACGTCTCATAGCTCTTCACCGTATTCATGTGCCCGAGCGTGTACATATCCCAGTCACCAGACTTTTCATAAGACTTATTCAGCTTTTCTGAGCCCTTCTTAATCGCATCGAGTGCTACCGCCAGCTTTCGGTAGATGCGGAAGTTGTTATTCTCGCCTTCCACCTTTTCCTTCGTATTAAACGTATACGAGGAGTCCAGCTTACTCTCACCGCTGAAGGGTCCGACCAGCGCTGCAGTTCCACGAACGACATCGCAGTAGAACATATCGTTGTTCTGCAGCAGTCCTTCATCGTTGAAGCCGACGAAGCCGCCGCTTCGACCGTCGGCTGCCAAACCATCCTGTGCATAATTTGCGCCACCCGCGTAGACGTCATAGCCCGCCGCGATACCAAAGACCTTACTGTCTGTGATTTTCGTACGGTTTGCCTTGATCAGGCTGATACTGATATTTGATTTTGTATCCTTATCTTCTTTGATTCCATCCTTATCGCATGGCAGCTTGATCACCGAATCGCCGATTCTTATGATGGCGAAGTCCGTCTGCTCCTTGTTTTCCGTATCTGCCTTCGACAGACCGACTGAAATCTTCACGCCGAACAGATTGACGCTCAGTAAATCACCTTCATACAGCGCCTTGATCTGAATGATGCCCAGATTAATATTCAACAGATCCGCGTTCTGCAGCTTATCCAGATACAGTGCTTTTACCAGCTGGTTCACGATGGTCAGCAGTGCATTGACCAGCGTAGAATCGAGGTCAATGTTGGCGAGATATTCATAGCTGGTGCGGCCTGCGAAGCCGCCGGCGGTTCCACCTGAGCTAACCTGCTTAAGTCCTCGCCCCTGTATGCTCGCATCACCTGCGGTACATCTCGCCATACGCGCCAGATTTGCATAGCCGATGAAGCCACCGGCGATCTGCTCTTCACCTCCTCTACTCTGTACGGTATAGCCGCCCTCGATTCCAGAGACACAGCTGTCATCCACATGCGAGCCGAACACATCCAGCACACCTGCGGCACCGCCCAGTAACTGCCACTGCTTATTTCCGAGTACATCCACTTTATTTAAATCTACGACACCACTCTTTCCGGAATATCCGATGAAGCCACCTGTACTGTTGACGCCGGATACATCAGAAAGCATCGTCACTGTACTGTTCTTTACAGAGCTGTTCAGTAACGCACCTCCGAAGCCACCGGCGTTTCCACTCCGGGTCACGGCATCGTTCTGTCCGTACTTCTGCGCAGCATATGCAGATACACTTAAACCGGCATCCGCACTGCCGCTTACCGTTCCGTCATAGATATAGGTTCGGAATGCATCGAGTACATCGGTACGTCCGAGCTGCAGCAGATATTTCAGTAATTCGGTTTCATTTTTTCCAGAAACCTTCACACCAGCATCGACATCGGCGAGTCCGAAGCATCCGCCAGCATATTCGCCACCGATGACAGAGCGAATACCCTGCGCGGAAATCCCGGCATGATCATCCTTCTTTTCTCCGAGAACGGTGCCCGCCAGGCTTCCGGCGAAGCCGCCGGCAGCCCTTGCATAGGCGGTATTGCTCCCCGCCGTATACGCACCGTTTACGATTATGCCCCAGTCATCCCAGGCGTCCACATCGGCATAACGGATGGTGGCCACTGTCGCATTCAGCACCTGTATCAAATCCGCCGGTGTATCCAGCAGTTTCTGAAGGAGCTTGCTTAAAAACAGGCCTTCGCCTGCCGTCGGATCCACGGTTGCTACACTTCCAGGCCGTGCGCTACCCACGAATCCACCGACATAGGATCGTCCGTCGACGCGTCTCAACTTCGTCACCTGGCAGCGTGCAGCTGCATCGCCCCAGATCTGTCCACCGGTCAGCTGACCGACATAACCGCCGGCATAGCCGCAGTGCGCCTTGTCATCTGTTCCATCGGATTCAACACTCAGACCACTCTGGTAGCCCTTGACCGAGGACTGCTTAATTACCGGTACGAACACTTCCAGAATATCCAGCATCTGCCCCAGTTCCAGCTTCAAGCCTAAGATTTCGGCACCACCGAGGTTTGCCGCACCGCCGTTCCGCATCTCTCCGGCGTAACCACCGGCACAGCGAGATCCCCGGATGAGCTTTGCCTGGTGGGCCTGACCATCTGTGATACAGCCCGTCAGCATTGAGCCGACATATCCACCGGCAGCACCACCGTTCGCGAGGATCGTCTCATCGCGGTAGTTACTTCTTCCCGCGACGACGTGGTAGCCATAGATGTAGCGGGCAAGCCGCTGGTCGAGATCTGCCTGGCTGCTGGCAGTGCCACGCTGTGCGAGCTCACTTCCGTAACCTCCGTACTTTCCGACGAATTCCACCCATTTGTTCCAGGTCACGAGGTCCAGTTTCGCCAGCGGCCCATAGACCGCCGTATGTTCCTCGGTCGGATAGACGACGCTGAGCGCGCCCAGGAGGTTATCCACCTTTACCAGTCTCCATAACAGCGAGAGGCTGCCGGTGCTGGCGGTGTCTGCCGACTCCATCCGTCCTGTAAATCCACCCGCGATCTCCGCGCCATACACGGAGCGGATGCGAATGGCCTCGCAGCGGCTGGTCGGGCCTGTATAGTCATTTCCTTTCCATTTTTTCGTATTATTTCCCCAGATGTGGCCGCCTTCGTTACGCCCTGCGTAACCACCGGCGATACCTCGCTGGATCGTCGTCGTGGATGCCGCGTCTGCCCGGACCGCACCGCCACATGGTATGCAGCTCGTCGTGCTGTTCCGGATTGTCGGCACGAAATCCTCGACAAGGGATGCCAATGTCTCCTTCGTATCGACAAGTCCACCCAGGATGCTGGTTTCATCGAGCACGCTTGCCGCGCTGCCCGGCTCCATATCGCCCACGTATCCACCGGCCGTGATCTGACCGATGATGTAGGAGAAATTCACCGCATGGGAGTCCTGAATGTGACCTCCGGAGATTTTACCGGCGAAGCCACCCGCGTCCCCCAGGATGTCGGGATCCGAAGTAAGGAAGCCTTCTGCTTTCTTTCCGGAAGCCTTCACGGCGAAGCCACCAGCCGCACCGCTTACGCTCGAATGCTCGATTGTGGAAACCACCACATTCAACGCGCTCAGCACATCGGTCAAACCGATACTTTTTCCCAGAATACTCAGGCCCTTTCCAAGTGAAGCAGCAGAGCCGATATTCATGTAACCGATGTATCCACCGGCGTAGCGCGCACCACTGACGGCATACGTGCTCTTCGCGTCATCGAAATAGGATGCGCTATCCGTATCCTCGAGTCCCTTCGCAGGTTCGATTACGGCAGTGTGCTTCAGATTCGACACATCACAGTAGCTTACCTGCACGCCACTTCCGTAGCCGATGAAACCACCGGCACTTCCGGACGTGAGGCCATCCGATTTGATGCGATTCGCACAGACGGTAAATCCATTCTTCGTCTTATCTGCATTCTCTGACCATACACCCGCATACTGAATGAATGGAACGTAGGCATTGATCAGATTCAGAAGATCACCGATTTTGATATCCAGTCCCTTGATGCCACCTAGGATACTGATACCCTTTCCGGCATCCGCCAACGCACCGGCATAGACATTACCGCCGAAGCCACCGGCATAGGACTGACCGTTTACATGGTCAATGTTGTAGACCGCATAGTACTTTCCGTCTGCACTCGGGTCTGTGGCCCGCGCCAGTTCCGAAGCACTCGCAATCTCTTCCTCTCCTCTTTCCTCTTCTGTGATTGGCTGATTGTTGACGGTTCCACTCTGGAACTCTCCGGCGAAGCCACCCGCGATGTCTGCCGATACGCCACCACCATCTACATAGAGCACCTTACATACTCGATATGAAGGAATCAGGTATTTTACTGCCGTCAGAAGACCATTGACATTGACCAGCGTTTTGATATCGGCGCCCTCTGCTACATCCGCAAGTCCGCCCGTCTGTGACGATCCGACGAAACCACCCGCGATACCATCGGTATCGTGCGCCGTCACTTCCTTCAGATTCTTCACATCCGCGTCTTCGATTTCGCAGCTATGGCTCTTACCGATAAACCCACCAACCACATAGTCATTCGTTTCACCATGTTCATTTGAGCCCGTCGCTCGAACCGTCATACCATCCGTTATGCCATTTACGTGCGCATCTTTGATGCTGACATGCACGCCCTGCGCAAGAGAAAGGAGATGATTCAGATTTAAAACATAATTTAAACCTAAAAGATTAACGGTAAGTCCACCATCTGTCCCAGCCAGATCTCCAGGACCCGCGAGACCGATCATGCCACCGACCCGGTTCTTTCCCTGAACCAGCGAGAGGTTCTTAATGTTCACATGTTCCATCGAACCGCCGATAGCTTCACCAAATCCGCCACCGACGCGCTGTTCCTCTGCAGTAACAGAGAAAGCACCTGTGGTGTTATCCGCAGCTCCTTCTACCGTGACATTTTCTACCGTAAACGGAAGATAAGACGCCACGCCCAGGGTCGTATTCAGTAGTCCCGCAACACTCGCCGTTCCCAGAGAGCCTGCGATTCCACCGACACAATTCTTACCGGTAATACTGGACACTCCAGTCAGTTGCACCGGCGTATCCGCAGCTGTTGTGACATCCGCTGTATATACTCCGTTTCGCCAGAAAGACACTTTTTCAAGATATTCCTTCTTAGTCGATGTAATATACGCGCCATTTCCACGGCCTGTGATGCCACCGACATAATCAGCCCCACTGAGCTGCAGCGGTCCGCTGACTGTGCACCCGAGAATGTAGGACGGATTTACGCCTCCCAGTGAAAGCAGCGATGATGCAGCGCCCGGATTACTGCTCAGCAACTTGACCACGAGATCTACGACGCCACCCAGCAGGTTATCCTTCGTATCATCTTTGCCGAGATCTGCTGCCCAGCCGAGCGCAGCAATACCCGAAAATCCACCGGCATAGTTTTGAGATGCTTTTACTTCGAATGCATCCTGTGCCGTCAGCTTACAGTTCACCGCAGACGTATTTGCCATGGCGCCGGCAAAACCGCCGGCATACGAATCCGCAGAAACATTCAGACGGTCGCTCTCGAGCGAACAGTTCAGAAGCAGGCTCTCCGTATTCATCTTCGGCAGCTTCGTTTCGATATCGAGCGCACCGGAAAGCGTGCCTTCGATGACCGCATCGCGTGCCAGCCCGACGAAACCACCGACGAATTTCTGCCCGGTGATCGTACAGCCAGCCGCCACCATCGAAACCGAACAGTTTTCGATGATGGTACCCCTCTGCATCCCTACAAAGCCACCGGCATAATCCTTATCTTTCTCCGTTTCGATATTTAATCCATCGATGGCGCAGTTTACGATTTTTGCATTGATATAGCCCGTCGGAATCAGCTTCTCCAAAGGAATCGCATTTCCCAGCAGAATCGTAATCAGATCACCGAGACCGAGCCCAGGAATGACATTCAGAATATTCGTAAGCAGCTTGACCAGATCCCCCAGCGCATGTGATAAGCCATCATATTGCGTGGTACCCGTCGTATACCCGACGAAGCCACCCGTATAGTTGTTTACGTTCTTTACATCCGCATTCGCAACTTCAACGTCCGAAAACTCGACTTGCCCAACCGCACGTCCCGCGATCGTGCCGCTTGCCAGCGCCGTAGGATCCTTCTTACGGGCATCCAGAACATCGCCCAGGGTTTTGCCGAGATCGATTTTCACCTGCCCAAAAGTCAATAAAAATGTCAGACCACTTAATACGCCGCCGAGCAAGTGTCCCAGTGTATTTGTCAATGTACTTACCAGGGATGGCGGATAGTAGGTTTCCTTCGTTGTTGTATGAACGTTAATACTCTCAAATCGCAGGTTGGAAACCTGGACCAGGCCCTTGCTGAGACCGATGTCCTTCTCACTCACCTCGCTCGATATCGTAGAGAAAAAGCCGACGCCCATCTGCTCACCGACATTGATTTTAACGTCCTGTTCAATTGTAATATTCGAAAGTATCGGCTTCAGGTTTGCTTTATTCAGCGCCTCCTTGCCATCCTCATTCTTAATCCAGAGTTTCGCCTGTTCATTTGATTTCGCGCCGATCATGGTGCCTTGGAAGGTCAGCGGCTTCCAGTTTTCATCTGCAAAATCAATATCCCGAAAGATGATATAATTTGCGTTGGCCGTATACTTCTGACCCCCTGCCGTTTCCTTTATATTCAGAGTTGGATCAATATTGCCGGTTGTCTGATCAACGCCACAACGGCCTCTGGTATGAATCCAAGCTTGAGAACTTAGTTTTGTATCCGCGTCTTTAATCTCACCGAATTTGAAGTCCTCTGTACCGTTCTGTTCTTTCTTCAGATCAGCATCGCCACCATAGAGCATAATCGGCTTTCCGCTCTGATCTGTGTCGACATACCATTTTCCAAGCTCTTTATATGCCTGATAAACCGCACCATTTACTAGTTCCCCCGTGCCGATTTTTTCAAGCTGTTCCCTATTTCCGATCAGGATATAAGTCTTATCGCCGATGGTCTTGATGACCTGGCCCTTGAAGTCACGTCCCTCCGCATCGCTCGTATCAGCGCTCAACTGATCCACCGCGAGCTCCGGCATATCCGAGCTGAAGTCCTTCGACAGTACATACGTATGTTCCTTACTGTACGTGAGGTACGCCTCGTCTTCCCCGTCCGGGTAGATCAGCTGGCCCATGCCGAACTGCGCCGCGTCGTTATCGAGCGTCATCACCGGTTCATCCTCGCTGTCTTCCTGCGCGAGGATCATGAGCTGGTATGGGTTGTAGATATAGATGGTATCCGTCGCTTCATCGTAGAGCGTGCGCTCTTCATCCCCGTCGGTCTTCGTTTTGCCAATGCTTCCGGCGAAGCTCTCTGGCACAGTCCATATCTCTTCGATATCCAGTGGGATATCGTTCATCAGGCGGTACGCTGCATCCTCCGCGTAGGTGATGACCTCATCATCGACCTCGACCGGATTACCTTTACCGATTCGACCGTCCTTATCACCGGTGTAGAGCTCCTCTCCACTTCCGATCAGCTGAAGCTGTCTGTAATTGTAGATACAGATCTGTCCATCGTTATAGAAGGCATCATACTTTCTGTTTAGTTCAGATTCGGTCGCCTTCTTCTCATCTTCGAGCCCATTCTTCTTCGAGGCCTCCGGCTTCTTATTCAGTTCGGAATCATCGCCGGCATCGGTCTGATCATCCTTCTTATCCTGAGATGCATCGTCCTTGCCTGCGCCTTCCGTCTTGTCGGATTCATCTTTCCCTTCGGTGTTGTCGGATTTATTCGCGTTATCGCCCTGGTCACCCGTGGACGAGTCGGAAGAATCCACCTTCCCCGTATCTTCTTCATCCGCGAAGAAAGCGTCGTCCACATCCTCGTCGAAACCACCAAGTTCCTCAGCGGAGCCATCCGCCTCCAGGTCGGAAGCATTGTCCTCGTAGAACGCAACGCTTGCGGTGCTCATCTCAACATTCTTTATGAGATCCGCGGCGTCGGTTGCATCGACCTCGGCCATCACAAGCTGTGAGGAAAAGAGGCTCAGGCAGAGCACGAACGCGATGATTTGTTTGATGGACTTCCGTTTTCTGTTCATTGAATCGGCATATTTTATAAAAATGAAATGCCATTGTTGTGCATTTCGTAGTTTTCGATATTCGAGAATTTATTATAAAGGTCTTAATTTTTTATATAATGCTTGAAAGCGGAATTTGATTTTGACTTTTTACGTAAAAACTGTGCCACAAAAAAGAGACCTGCCATCCATCATGGCAGGCCCCTCTGGAGCATAACTTATTCACTTTTTCACATCGTCTCGAGGATACGGTAGATGATGAGACCGTTCCGTACGGCGAGCATCTCCGTCGGGTTATTGAAATCCATGCCGGTGAGATCGACAATTTTTTCAAGCCGGTAGCTGATCGTTCGATAATGCGCGAACAGCTTCTTGGATGTCATTTTGATGCTCTGCTTGTTGTTGAGGTAACACTCAAGCGTTTTGATCAGCTCCGCGTTTTTCTTCTGATCATACGCCTCAAGCTGGTGCAGCGACTCCGGGATATAGGTTTCAAGCTTCGCCCGATCCTGCGTTTCCACAAATATGCGGAAGAAGCCGAGCTTCGAGCAGTCGACTACAGATTCATTCTGGTCACCCACAATGGTCCGAATGATTGAGATGTATCGAATCGCCGTTCTCGAGTCTTCAAAGGATTCTTTTAAACGATGATATCCGTGAACGCTCTTTCCTATCCCCACCAGGCAATCTATTTTGAGCTTTCTCTGCTCCAGTCGCTGCTGCACATGGTGCTGAATGTACTCGATTCGGCTGCGGAATTCTCGATCGCTTTCCTTTCTATCCTTCTTATGAATATAGATGACCTGGTTCGTAATGGTCAGAATATACTGTTTCGGCAGAAGCTTCGAAATCTCGTCTTCCTCCAGCTCCGTTTCGTTTATGATTTCTTCCGCAAATCTGCTGATATGGTTCGTCGGCATCATACGAAAGGTAACGACACGCATTTCATCGGTATCCCGAAGCTGCAGTATCTCGGCGGCTTCGTCCTCTTCGTCCTCAGACAGCGCACCTTTCAGCAGACGGTAACCCACATCTCCGTGATATTTCTTTTCGATGTCCATCTCGATTACTGCGCGGGCAATCGCATATTTCAGGCTTACGACCATATTTTCCAGTGCGATGAAGTCGAGCTCATTCATCGGATTCTCGCTCTCCGATATTACGAGGTATACGTCCCAACGTCCCAAAATGTCGATCTTTTTGATAAACTCGACACAGTCTCTCTTCTGGCGATAAACGGTATACTGCGTCCGCACATCCGCTACAAACTCCGTCCGATCCTCTGCGAGCGCAAACGGCATATTCTGCGTTTCGCTGGATACACGACAATGGAAATCTGCATAATAGAGTGCCACCGGATTTCCAAGCAGGATTTTCATCTGACCGATCAATCTTCGAATCGTGGATCGGATATCGTCCCCGTGCAGTGCGATATAGCTCATATTATCATGCGCTATCTTGAAGAACGCCAGCTTCGCTGTTTCACAATCATAAATCTGCATCAGCACATACTTTATGATCACGCTGTAGTAGATGTCCTCTGGAATCTCGATGACTGGAATCTGCTGTGCCTCCGCAAACTGCAGTAAAATCTCGAAGTATCTCTGCTCCTTCGCTTTTTGCTTTCGTTTCACGATAAATCCACAGACCTTCTTATCGCAAATCGCCTGTAAATGCTGTTTAACTTCCCTTTCTTCCGCATTTTCATAGACCTGCAGACTCGTGAGAAGTACTTCACCACCCTGCATAAATCGTTCCATATCCGGATGCTGAAGGATACGAATGCCCCTGATCTCACGGTCGAGTACTGCCCCCCCCACAGAGCAGCTGCATACCCGGAAATCTATTTGATGTGAGTAAGTCATTTACGGTATAACTCATACGGCTTTCTCTCTTGTTTAAAAAGGCCCCTGAACAAATGGCCGGTTAAATCCATTTGCTCAGGGGATTGCATCAATTATTCTTCTGTGATCGTCGCGGTCGCTTCTGCTTCCTCGGCTTCTTCCTTCACAGCGGTTGCCGCATCTACAGCGGCCTTCGCTGCATCTTCTGCAGCCTCGTCCTTTGCAGGCTCCTCTGCCTTCGCATCTGCGTCATCCGCATCGTGTACGAAGAACTCCACTTCGACATCGCTGTCATCCTCCGGCTCGATGTCGGTATCCTCTGCCTTTTCAGCGGTCTCTTCCTTCACGTTTTCAGCATCTGGCTTTGCGCCCTCGGTATCCGCCTCTGCGTCCTCGTCATCTACATACGGGTACGAGATGTGCTCGACGGTCTCGTCGACGACATCATCATCGTCCTCGTCGCAGCTTCCGAGCTTCTCATCGAGGGCTTCCTTTACGGTCTTGTATGCGTCCTTGCCGGCGTCGACCGCAAGGTTCTTCGCATCGACTGCAAGATTCTTTGCCGCCACACCGATGTCCTTCGCGGCGGTCTTGAAATCTTCCTTCGTCTGGCTGTTCTTCAGGGTCGTGTAGGATCTCTTCGCGGAGTCCTTCACCTCGGAAGCGGACTCCAGCACATCCGTGAAGTCCTGATCGACCTCCTCGGAGAACTTCTCATACTTGTAGAGATAGGATACAGCGGCTGCAACACCGCCGACCAGTGCAGCGAATCCGACGAGACCACCTAAACCTTTTTTCTTGCCCATAACGATATCCTCCATCCGGGCCGCTTCCGGCCCATTCTTTCATTTGTATCACTTACGCATCTGAATTCACAAATTCGATACTGCTATCATACCACGATTTCGCTGATATATATACCTGCATCGTGTCTACAAATGTTCGAATTTCAATTTTCCAGTTATAGTTCAGCAGGGGTACCCGGAGGGACGGCAACGAAGGGGTACCCGGCACCTGAACTGTTACATCTTCTAACTAAAGGGGGCAGCCCCATAAACTTACGCCTGTGTCGGGAGCTTGAAGCTGGACTTCAGTCCGACGATACGGTTGTAGACCGGGTGGCCTTCGGTGGAGTCCTTGCTGTCGACGCAGAAGAAGCCGTTTCGTACGAACTGGAAGCTGTCGTATGGCTTGACGTCCATGAGCTCCGGCTCGACCATGCAGTTCTCTACGACGGTAAGGGAATTCGGGTTGAAGTTCAGGGTGCCGTCGTCGTTCAGCTTGCCCTTCTCTTCGTCGATCAGCTGCTCATACAGACGGACGGTCACCTGACCTGCGGTTGGAGCATTGACCCAGTGGATCGTGCCCTTCACCTTACGTCCCGTGAAGCCGGAGCCGGACTTCGTTTCCGGATCGTAGGTGCAGTGAACGACGGTCACCTTTCCGTCGGCGTCGGTCTCGTAGGAGGTCGCCTTTACGAAATATGCGGACATGAGGCGCACCTCGTTGTCGACATAGAGTCTCTTATACTTCTTCGGCGGATCGATCATGAAGTCGTCGCGCTCAATGTAGAGCTCGCGGGAGAACGGAACCTGACGGCTGCCGAGCTCCTCGTTCTCGAGGTTATTCGGCACCTCAAGCATCTCGGTCTGGCCCTCCGGATAGTTGTCGATGACGAGCTTGATCGGGTCAATGACAGCCATCATACGCTTGTCCTTCAGCTTCAGGTCCTCGCGGATACAGTACTCGAGGAGGCTGATGTCGCAGCTGGAGTTTGCCTTCGAGATACCGCTCAGGGTGACGAACTGACGGAGAGACTCCGGTGTGTAGCCACGACGACGCAGAGCCGCGATGGTAACGAGACGCGGGTCATCCCAGCCATCCACGACGCCATCCTCTACCAGCTTCTTGATGTAACGCTTACCGGTGACAACATTGGTCAGATACAGCTTCGCGAACTCGATCTGGCGAGGTGGATGCGGGAAATCACAGTTCTTGACAACCCAGTCATAGAGCGGGCGGTGATCCTCGAACTCCAGTGTGCAGAGGGAATGCGTGATGCCCTCTACGGCGTCCTCGATCGGGTGTGCGAAATCATACATCGGGTAGATGCACCACTTGTCACCGGTGTTGTGGTGATGCATGTGGGCCACACGGTAGATGATCGGGTCACGCATGTTCAGGTTCGGGGATGCCATATCGATCTTCGCACGCAGGGTCAGGGTACCGTCTGCGTACTTGCCGTCCTTCATGTCCTGGAAGAGCTGAAGGTTCTCTTCGATCGGACGGTTCCGGTTCGGGGACTCCTTACCAGGGTTCGTGAAGTCGCCACGGTATGCGGTGATCTGCTCTGCGGTGAGATCATCGACGAAGGCGAGGCCCTTCTTGATCAGAAGGATGGCCTTCTCATACATGATATCGAAGTAATCAGATGCGAAGAAGATGCGGTCCTCGAAGTCGGCACCGAGCCACTTGACGTCACGCTCGATCGCCTCGACGAATTCGGTCTTCTCCTTCATCGGGTTCGTATCATCGAAGCGGAGGTTGAACTGTCCATGGTACTCCTGCGCCATCCCGGAATTCAGAATGATGGACTTCGCATGGCCGATGTGCAGATAGCCGTTCGGCTCCGGTGGAAAACGTGTATGCACGTGGTCATAAACGCCCTCGGCGAGATCCTTCTCGATCTCGCGCTCGATGAAATGCTTCGACTCTGGAGCCTTCTCCTCCAGCACGCCGTTCTCGTTTCTTGTTTCCATAGACATAGTATAGCCTCCTAAAAATGAAGTACCCAAAATTATAGCATATCGGGGCGCCGTTATACAAGGGGATATGCGGGAAGCGGCCCGTTGGGCCGGTGCCGGACAGCCGGCCTTTTCCGTTCGTTTCTGCCAAAACACATTTTTCCAGTATTTTCGGCTCGAAATACACACATTTTTCTGAAATATTCCAGGGTTATTTCACACATTTTTCTGAGAAACTCATTCAGTCGCATGCAGTTCGGCTTTTTCCCGGAAGTATGCTAAACTTATCCCAAATGTCAAAACAATACAGGGAGTATATCAAAATGGAAATTACGAAGGAACTCAAGTGGCGGGTGCTGAACCACCTCTACCTCGGCTACATCCTGAGCGGTGCGGTCATCACGATTTTCGGCGCGATCCTGCCGCATCTCATCGAGGAGGAGCAGCTGAACTACGCGGTGGCGGGCGGCCTGATCAGCATCCTCGCGATCGGCAATTTCTGCGCCTCCATCATCTATCCGCTCGCGAAGCGCCACTTCTCGCATCGCGCGGTCGTGGTCGCCATCACCGGTCTTTCGCCGATCGTCATGTTGCTGCTGACGATCCATCCACCGGTCGCCTTCATGTACCTGCTCGTGCTCGTCCTTGGCATCACGAAGGGCACCGTCACGATCATCAGTAACCTCGCGATGAACGTCGCGACGAACAGCTCGACGAAGTACCTGAATATCCTGCACACCACCTTTGCGGTCGGCGCCTTCGCGAGCCCCTTCATCATGGCGGCTCTCCTCGCCCTCGGCTTCCCGTGGCGCATCATCATGTACATCCTCTGCGTCTCCGGCGCGATCTTCCCGCTGAACTACTGGACCATGGACTACCGGATGCTCGAGGAGCCGCAGCCGTCCGCGGCCAATGCGGGCGACCACCGCGCAGATGGCCATACCCGGGCGCTGCTCACAAACCGCAGCTTCCTGATCATCACCTTCATCATGTTCATGTACGTCGGCTTCGAGAATACCGTGAACGGCTGGTTCGTCACCTACCTGAAGGACACCGGCGTCATGACGAGTGCGCTCGCGACCGCGATGGTGTCCGTTACCTGGATCATGATGATGGCCGGGCGCATGGGCACTGCGCAGTTCCTCCAGAATGTGAATAAGCTTCAGATCATCCTCGTGAGCGCCCTCATTGACTTCGTCGCGATCGTGCTTCTCGTGAACACCCACACCGCGACGATGGCCGTCATCATCATCGCGGTGCTCGGCCTCGGCATGAGTGCCATCTACCCGACCACCGTCGCGGCCGCCGGTCCGATCATCGAAGGCTCCACCATGGGGCTCTCGCTCCTCACCGGCATCAGCGCCATCGGCGGCATCCTCGTCCCGCAGATCATCGGCATCCTCGCGGACCAGGTCGGCATCGCTGGCGCCATGGTCACCGTCGTCCTTACCGTCGGCATCATGCTCGCGCTCTCGATCCTCGCCGTCCTCCGCGACCGGAGAGGACTGATGGGGTGAGCATATGAATTGTCTTTTCATTCCAGCCTATAGAACCTGAATGCTGTATCTTCCCACTATTCCGTAGGCATGATGGTCCTATTCGGCGCTTACACTGTCTGCAGAAAATCAGCCGGGTGAATTTTCACCCGGCTGAACTTATGCTAAAGAAAACAAGGAGGGCGGACGCTTCTGGCGTCCGCCCTCCTTTTACCTGATGTAAACTTGAATTTTATGCGCCGATGCCGACGAGGAGATCCGGCAGGATGCCGTCGTTCTCGGTCCACATCTGGCTGATCTGCGACTCGTCCACCGGCGAGGTGCCACGGCCGAGCTCGATTGTCACGGATGGGATATCGAGCTTCTGCACGGCCCAGTCCTTGAAGCCCGCGGCATCCGTCTGTGACCAGGTATCCGAGATGGTATACCCCGTGTTCTGATGGACGACATTGGCCAGATACTGGCCCTTCGCCTTATAGTTTCCGGTCTCGCCGAAATACCAGTAAATCACGCGGCCCTGCGTGTGGTAGCTGATCGTGTAGTCCGGCATGAGCTGGCGGCAGAGGTTCGCGAGCGCCTTCGACTCGACCTCACTCTCCGGCCCCGTGCCCTTATAGAACATGTTCGACGGGTGATCAACCTTCGGGGTCGCCTCCTGCCAGAACGCGTCGAAGTTACGGTTCAGGTTGACGCCGTTGATGTTGTTCTTCCACTTGCGGAGGTAGGTGGCGAGGTCCGTCACCTGATCCTGCGCGGCCATGCTCATGACCATCGTCTTCGCGGCCTGCGTGTTCAGCGCGTCGATGCCGCCCTGTACGAGGGTGATGCCGTCCGGGTTCACCATCGGTACGAAGTGGATGCAGGTGTTCTGAAGCAGCGTCGCGACGGACTGTCCATGGTAGAGCCAGTTGTTCTGCTGCATCTCGAGCAGCGCCACGATCTCCCGCATCACGACCTGGGAGCTGATGTACTCACGTGCGTGAATGCCGCCGTGCACGAGGATCTTATGCGGGGCGGACGGGTTTCCGACCACCACGTGGTAGAGCTGCCGGCCGTCGGTGGTGTTCCCGAGGACATCCATCTGCATCTTCGGATAGGTCGCCTTCAGGCTATTGAGGTCGACCTGCATCTCCTGGTAGGTGTAGGTGCCGACGTTGCTGCAGTAGTAGCCCGCCGGAAGCGGTACGGTACTGAGTGCGTTCAGAACCGTGGAGCTGCCGCTGGTCGTCGTGCCCGTGCCGAACAGGTTATTCATGTTTGTGGTGCCGGTGCTGCTGCCCGTCACGCCAGGGACCGTCGGTCCGAAGCTCGTCGTGCCAATGCTGTCGGCCGGTGTGCCGGCACTGCTGCCGCTGCTCGACACCAGCGCATGCGTCGTGTCGGTGCCGCCCGCCGCCGTGATGGCCTGCATCGCATTTTCATTCACCGCTGCTACAGTTTCGGTGGTCGGCGCCGCAGCCTCTGTGCCTTCCAGCGCACCCGTCGCTTCGACGATTCCGGTGCTGGTCTCGCCACCACTCGTGCCGGTCGCCCCCGCACTGTAGTTTGCGCCACTGGTCTCAGCATTGGCCACGATCGGCGTCACGCCCGACGCGATCGTCCCGGCATACGCCGTCGTGCTGAGGCTCGCCATCATTGACATCGCCATCGCAGCCGCGACGACGGATTTCTTCTTTATCATAATTGATTGTCCCCTCGATTTTCTGGATTCATGCCTCGCACCGCCTGGGCGCACGTCATAATCCGCACTGATACGCATCACATACCACGGGGGTCCACTCCTCTCCGGGCTGAACCCCCGCAGCATACCATGCAGTTTTTCACAACTGTCCGTAATTATACCGAATTCGCTTTTTCATGTGAATGGTCAATTTTTTTAAAATAATCTGACGGAAGTGGAACTTTCCGGGATTTGGCATTATATTGTTGACAGACCGAAAACATATAAAGGAAAGCAAATGTCAAATTTCCATATAACAGAAACGAAATCCCATATGCGGCGCATCTACCTGCTCGCGCTGCTCCTCGACCTGCTGGCGCTCGCCGCGAATCAGCTGGCGGCCCGCTCCTCTGCCTTTGCCAATGCTTACTCCCACTACGTCTATCGCGTGCTGAGTCTCGGCATCGGCTCCGTGACGGGCCTGCTGCCCTTCTCTGTGGTGGAGCTGCTGCTCTACGCGACGATTCTCTTCGTGCTCTTCGATTTCGTGAAGCAGCTCCGCCGCGCCATCCATGCCGGCGTCGAATGTCTTCGTCCTGCGTCCGCTGCCCAGCCGCGCGCGGGCGGCGTATCACAGACTTTTCCGCCGCAGGCTGACGCTTCCCGCCCGGCGCAGCTTCTCGCCGTTGCCCGTCCGCTGCGCCGCTTCCTCAGCCACCTCTTCCTCATCCTGTCCGCGCTGCTCGTGCTTTACGTCTTCCTCTGCGGCATCAACTACCACCGCACGAGCTTCTCGCAGGAAGCCGGCCTCAGCGTAACGCTCGACGAGCACGGCACGGTCTACGACGAAGCGGACCTCATCGCGCTCTGCGACTACCTCGTCACGGAAATCAACGCCACCGAGGCGCAGCTCGCGGCGTCCGCCACATTGAATGCCAATGCAGACGTCCTCCGCGCACCTACCTCCGCGGACGCCACCGCCGAAGCTTCCGGCACTTCCGGCGCCGACGAGGCTCCGGCGACCACCATCGAAGTGGACGGCGCCTGCATTGGCCAGACCACGGAGACGCCGAAGGCTTCCGCCGCCTGGCTGTGGCACGCGGGGCGCACGGGCCAGCGCGCGATGGAGAAGCTCGGCCAGCGCTATCGCCGCCTGTCGGGCCACTACCCGTTCCCGAAGCCGATCCTCAACACCTGGCTCCTCAGCGTCCAGCAGACCACCGGCGTCTACTCCCCGTTCACCGTTGAGGCGAACTACAACCGCGACATCGCGTACTACGACATCCCGTTCACCATCTGCCACGAGCTCTCTCACCTCCGCGGCTACATGCAGGAGGAGGAAGCGAACTTCATCGGCGTGCTCGCGACGATCGGCGCGGACGATCTCTACTTCAACTATTCAGGCTATGTCTCCGCCTGGGTGTACGCGGGCAATGCACTCGCCCGGGTCGACAGCACCGCCTTCGCCACGCTGTACGGCCGGATCAATGCGCGCACCCGCCAGGACATGCTCTACAACAACGCCTACTGGAAGCAGTTCGAGGGGAAGCCGGCTGAAGCGCACGAACAGCTGAACGACGCCTACCTGAAGATGCAGGGCCAGGCCACCGGCGTCTGCAGCTACGGGCACGTAACCGATCTCATGCTCGAGTACTTCGTGAAAAACGGGACACTGAAATAAACCTTTCACGCTCTCGCTTCCAGGAACTGAAGGAAGCTCTTCGCGGCGTCCTGTCGCTCTGACTTCACGGCGAAGCCGAAAATCGGCGTGGTCTTCTGATACAGCGCGTTCTCCTCAAGCCATGGGGCGTCGGTAAGGACGATGCCGACCGGAATCGGCTTCTGCATCTTCTCCGGGTCCGGCATCACGAAGTCCTCACGCGGTTGCACGGTCGCGAGGCCCATCAGATTCGCCGCAAACGCCGACATCTCGTCGAGGGTTTCGGCGGTCGTCGAAGCGTCATCGCTGGTTTCCGAGCCTGTGTCACCTGACGGATTTCCAGCGTCCGCAGTCATCAGGCGCTCCTCTGCCGCGCCATCCGTACCGGCCGCCGCCTGTGCATCCGCAGCGGCTGCTGCGCTGGTCTCCGCATTGGCATCCGAAGAAGCGTCCGACTTCCGAAGCGTATCGCTGTTCGCGATGGTTTCATCGGCGCCGAGGCTCATCTCCTCGAGCTCGCCGTAGTCCGTCTGGTCGAGGAGCTCCTGCAGGTGCTGGTCAATGTAGTAGACCTGACCGGCAGCCTCGTACGCTGCGAGGGTCTCGTCGTCCAGCACATCGCGGAGGTCGACGAAGGAGCCGTTCAGCGCGTAGTAGGTGAAGACGCCCGGGTCCGCCACCATCACATCGATGTCGTGCGACTGGTAGAGCGCCGCGATCTTCGCATTCTGCGCCATCGAGAACTGGCTCTGGTCGTTCGGATTGAAGGTCGCCGAAGTATCGACGATGATCTTATATTTCCCGTCATCAAGCCCCGCCGCTTCCGCGAAAGCAGCCCCCGCGGCTTCATCCGCCTGCCCGCTCAGGTCCGAGCCGCCGGCATTGAGCAGCATCGCGTAGAAACCCGTCGGCTTGTTGTGGAGGATGGTCGAACCGACCGACCACACGAGCCCGATCAGCACCACCACACCAAGAATCCAGAACCTATAATAGTCGAAAATATACTGCAACTTCCCGCCGAAGCTCAGCCGGCTCAGCTTCTTCTTTTCCTTCTCAAAATCTTCACGTAATGACATCTCTTCTCCTGTATGTTTAACGAACGTGTAGGAAGGGGCCGGAGGACCGACAACAGAAGCCATACGGAGAGTTCGTGGAAAATCAAGTCAGGTTCCCTTAGTGGCACTTGGTGTTATCTCTCCTTGGAACCCTCTGTCAACGTCGAGTTTTCATCAGGAAAACTCGACGATTGCAGAGGGCCTAGTGCCACTTAGGGGTCCTGACTTAGATTTTCCCGAACTCGTAGTACTGCGCTTCTGTTGCCGGCCCTCCGACCCTCTGCCTGAACTGTCACAAAAATTAGTATCTATTTTAGCAGAAAGCTGTCGAAATATCCACTTTACGCGCCCCTGAATCTGTTCTATAGTTTTTATGTAAGCAACAGGTAACGGCTTCGTTCCGTGCCGGGCAGACCTCGCGTCCACCCGCACCCGACATCGCCGCTGCCCCATCAAGTTTCGCAGAGTAGACGCACGAGCGTACAGTGCCTTCCGAACGGGGAGTTTGTCGGGAGGACGAAGCCGGATTTCCGGCGCGGTTCGGGTGTCGCATCCCGCTGCAGTGAAGATTAGACACTAACCTTCTTTGTAGTCAGGGGCTGCAAAGGAGGTATTTTTATGCAGAAATTCACTACAAAAACCATCGTATCCCTTTCAGTTCTTGTCGCTCTCCAGATCGTTCTGACAAGATTCTGTTCCTTCAGCGCATGGAACGTCCGCATCGGCTTCGGCTTCGTGGCGCTCGTCATCGCCGCGGTCGTGCACGGTCCGGTGGCGGCTGCCCTCGTCGGCGGTCTCGGCGACATGATCGGCGCCATCGCATTTCCGACCGGCTCCTACTTCCCGGGCTTCACGCTGACCCAGGTGCTCATGGGCCTGTCCTTCGGCCTCGCGCTGTACCGGAAGCCGCTTCACGTTTCCGACGCCAATGCAGGCGACCTGCACACAGATGGCGCTGCCGCTTCCGCACTGGATGCCGCTGCGTCCTCGGTGCTGAACGCCGCACTTCCGCTGCCGGTTCGTGCGACCTTCGCGGTGCTCTTTAACCAGCTGGTACTGAGCCTTCTTATGAACACGCTCTGGATCTCCATCCTCTACGGCTCCAGCTTCACCGGGCTTCTCACGACGAGAATCATGCAGGCTGCGGTCACCGCGCCGATTCAGATCGCCGTGGTGCTCACCCTCGCCGGGATCCTGCGTCGCCGTGATATCCAGCAGGTGCTCGCCGCGTAATTCACTACTGATTCCTATACTTTCGGTGCCATGAGCCCGGAGGGATGGCAACGGAAACACAGTACTCCGAGTCTGGTAAACTCTAAGCCGGGGACCCTAAGTGGCACTAGGCCCTCTGCAATCACTGCGTTTTCTTCATGAAAACGCAGCGTTGACAGAGGGTTCCAGAGAGAGATAACACCAAGTGCCACTAAGGGGACCCGGCTTGATTTTACACGGACTCTCCGTATGGTTTTCGTTGCCATCCCTCCGGGCTCCGGCATGAACGTACTAAACAAATTAAATTATCAGGAAAGAAGAAAAAAATGGACTGGAATGAAGCAATCGCGCTCCTTCATGGGGCGAACTGGAAACACACCAAGATCGGGCTTGAGCGTATGCGGGATTTCATGCACGCGCTCGGCGATCCGCAGGAGAAGCTCCGTTATGTGCACATCGCGGGCACGAACGGCAAGGGTTCGGCCTGCGTCATGACCCAGTCGATTCTGACGGCCGCGGGCTTCCGGACCGGTCTCTATATCTCACCGCACCTCGACCAGTTTAACGAACGTCTCTCCATCGACGGACAGATGATTTCGGATGCAGATCTCCGCCGGCTTGCTGCCCGCGTGCGTGCCGCCGCAGAGACCCTCGGCGAGGAGCCGACGGACTTCGAGATGATCACCGCGATGGCCTTCTGCTGGTTTGAGGAGCAGCGCTGCGATCTCGTCGTCCTCGAGGTCGGCATGGGTGGCCGCCTCGATGCGACGAACGTCATCTCCTCTCCGGAGGTCTGCGCCATCATGCACATCGGCCTCGACCACACCGAGTTCCTCGGGGACACCGTCGAGCAGGTCGCCGCGGAAAAAGCCGGCATCCTGAAACCAGGCGCCGACTGCATCCTCTACCACCAGCTCCCGGGCGTCATGGACGTCGTGCAGCAGCGCTTCGCAGACGTGAATCCAGACGCAGCAGCGCGCCTCGTCATCACGGATCCGACGGCCTTCACCGCCCGAGCGCGGACGATTGACGGGCAGGTTTTCGACTACCGCGTTCGCCAGCATCTCCGGATCCAGCTGCTCGGAAATTACCAGATGGAAAACGCGATGGCTGTGCTCGACATCATCGACTGCCTGCAACGCCGCGGCTTCGGCATCTCGGAGAACGCCATCCAGAGCGAGGCTTCTGCTGCTCAGACACCTGAAGGCGAACACAAACCTGGCATCTCAGAAGATGCCATCCGTGCCGGTCTCGCCCAGGCTACCTGGCCGGGACGTTTCGAGGTCCTCTCGCGGGAACCGCTTCTTATCGTCGATGGTGCACACAACCCGAACGGCGTTGAAGCCCTCGTCGACACGATCCGCGCTTACTTCCCGGACCAGAAAATCAACTTCGTGATGGGCGTCATGAAGGATAAGGACTACCATACCATGCTCCGCCTCATCGCCCCGTACGCTGCCCGCTTCATCACCGAGCTCCCGGACGCGCACCGCGCCCTCCGGCCGGAACAGCTGAAATCCGAGATCCGCGCGTACTTCGACGGCCCGGTCGAAACCGCTGACTCCGTCACTGCCGCCGTACAGCGCGCGATGGAAATCGCAGACGATTCCAGGGTCACTTGCTGCACCGGTGACGGCACCGTGCGGAGCGAGATAGCGATTGCGGACGATCGCATTGACGAACTCCATATGAACAGACAGCCGATCACCATCTGCTTCGGCTCCCTGTACCAGGTCGCCGAAATACGAAATTACTTTATACGCTCCGACAGATCCGCCAGCCATGCATAAATCGTTCCGCGACGATATTGATTACGCCTCCATAGATGAATACCGATGGCAGCCATTCAAAAAGTTTGATGATTCAAAAATCCGGAAGGCTAATCGTAACAGCCTTCCGGAACTAAACCAGGCAACAACACCTTGACGCCACATGGGCATCCCTGGATACTTCATTGTCTGCCCCCAAATCTGATCTTCACGATCTGCATTTTCATCCCGTTGTCACCGACCCTTGCGAGAAACCGGAAAAAGCCACTGACAGAAGGGTCTTTCAAATCGTTGTAACCCAGCATATAGCCGCGACTTGTGACCTGCAAGCGGTTGTCCCACTCGCCAATCTCCTTGGGAGCATCTGAAACCGCGAAATACGCCCCTACATCCTTGATCTTTGCCGTCCTAAGCCACGTTTTGGCGATCATCTTCACCGCCGTCCGGTTGGCGGCATCAAAGACCAGCACTCCGCCGGGGAAAGCGTCCGCCATCCCCTGCACCAGCGCCCTGACCTGCTCCGTCAGAAAGTAATAGAACACCCCGGAGGCAAAGAACACCGCCCCGCCGGAGGCATCGATCTTGTCAAACCATGCGGGGTCTTTCAGGTCGCAGGGGATGTTTTGCTCCCGCTCCCCGGCAGGCAGCAGCTGCTGCCGCAAGGCGATCACATCCGGGAAATCCAGATTGTAGATCTTGCATCTGCCATTGTCGCAGGCTCTACCGGTGTTATCCAGCCCGCAGCCGAGGTTGACCACCGCTGCGCTGGGATGGGTTTTCAGATAATTCCGTACCTCCCACGCAAGGTCATTCTGCCGCATGGCGACCTCCAGCGCACCGAAACGCTGCATCAGGCTGCGAGAATTTTTCTCTGCCTCCGAAAAGTCGTAGTCGATTTCATCGATCAGGCGCACCGCTGTTTCGTCCCGGTAAAGGTTCGGATACAGCTCTGTGCACAGC
>ERZ1026856.167-NODE-167-length-46404-cov-6.162096_pt1 | contig 46404 bp, 40 predicted proteins | sample MGYA00380158_ERZ1026856 | MGnify/ENA primary metagenome ERZ1026856 (study PRJEB33269, sample SAMEA4719794) | human gut metagenome | biome: human-associated habitat; feature: organic feature; material: feces | place: Cameroon | collected 2013-10 ... | reverse complement strand
AGCTCAGCGACAGCTCATGAGAGCAGTTCCATGACAGCTCATGAAATCAGCAACAGTCAGAGGCTGTCATGATTTGATAGTGCTGGAGGAGTATAAGCCGGCGTTTGAGATACTGGATGAAATTATCGGGCTCAAATTCATCATAGTGGATCATCCGGATACCGATGATAGCTGTGAAGATGAGTTTATGAATCTGAACATGGCTGTAGAGGAGGGGATTCTTTTATTACACAGGGATGAACTTCTTCGTGATTATATTGAATCTTGCAGATGCAGTGTGGGTGATATCCGCTGTGCAGCAGAGAAAATAGCAAAGGCCTTTGAAATGGAGTTTTTCAAAGATTGCGTGACAGATTACTGCATTTCAATTTCGGCTACAGATCCGTTATTGATGGAACTAAAGAAGAAACTGCGAGATGATTTCGATAGATATAAAAGGGAGTATGTCAATAAAATTAAAAAAGATAAACATTATTGGGACAAATATCGCGATGAGGAGAGAATCCGACATATATCAGCGTTAATTGATTATTTTGGAAAATCCGATAAGAAGGAAGCACAACAGGCATCATTCCTGAAAGGAGCCTGGACTCAGATTTCAGAACTCATTTCAGATCTGATGGATGAGCCATATATCGATGATCAGCCTGAGATAGACGAAGTCTGTGATATCGTGGAGGCACTCCTGAAACATGGTGGATTTGAAAAAGAATCATGGGAAGTGAAGAAAAGTATTCTTAAGGAAATATACGACAATGAACTTTATGATTGTTACGGTGTGGCGGATCCAATGATGGATCTGGCGAATGCAATATGTACAACAAGGGAAGAAAATCTCAAACGTGCTGAGATTATGATGAAAGCAGGAAGCGGATATTTTGGCCCAGAAGCCGCCAAGCTTTACCGTGAGCTTGGGGAGGAAGACAAATGTGCCAGGTATTTTGAAAAACATCTCGGAAAGGAAGAGGAACCTTATAATATCCTTATAGATTATTATAAGGACCGGGATCGTGCAAAAGCAGTCGAGATCGCTTCTCTGGCCATTCAGAAATGTCAGTATGATCAGACCGCATTCTTTGCCTTCCTGCTGCAGGATGCAAAAAATCGAGGAGATGAAGCGACATTTAAAAAGCTTATGCAGAGTGCGCATAGAAGAAGGACGGTTAATTCGGATGCAGTGGATGTGTTGTTTCTTTAAAGAAGTAGTAGGACTTGAGGATGTAACTGATATTTGACAAGTGCCTTACCGTCTGCTTTCGCTTATGTGATGAGTGCACGACGAATCTCATATGGTGAACTAGACGGAGGCCGATAATATAAGCGTGTCCGTACAACACGGACAAATGTGCGCGAGAAATAACTTCAATTAATTAGTATTATAAAAGAAATTTATCATTCGTATAAAGCCCTTCACAACTGAAAAAATTGCGATATAATATAAATATAAGGAATGAGAACCATTCCAACAGGATGTTTCACAGGCTTTTTTCATTACAGCAGATGTCTGCTGTACGTGGTCATGAGACCATGATCGAGAGGAGATGTTTATATGAACGATACGTCAAGAATCAATGGATTTATGGATTTCGTTTCGGAGCTCCTGGTTACATTCGAGGCAGGAGCCATCGTGATTGCATGTGTTACACTGCTTCTCAGTGGACTGCTGATCAGTGCAGGTCTTCCGGCAGCAGCACAGTGCTTACAGTATTTCTTCGTTGCCATGGCCGGCATCGTGGTATGCGGTATCGTGGTACATCATCTTGATGCCTGAAAGCGTCTGAATCGATGCCTGCATCATAACAGTTGATATTTCCTTAAATTGATAACCCCTATAGATGATTGCTCCGTGTATCTGTTGCAGCAGACAGATACGCGGAGCAGTTTTCTTTTGCCGGATTCTGTCGGTGAAGGATGACATTCCGAAGCCTGCCTGACGACGATTGCGGCTTCTTCAGAAATCACGAAATTGCGTGTGGTAAACCGGTTAATAATTTAACGCTCGACATCTGGAAACGGGTAGTGCATAATGAAGTCACATTCATGATTTTCACAGACTGGAGCGGGATGAAAACCCGCCTGTGTGAAGGCATGCTGGAACGAACACTGCTTCAGATAGCAGATCAGAGGGGGTATAGGCCTTCGTCTGACATAATCGGAAATATAAGGAGGAAGAAACGATGGATGTACCATTTAAGATTGATCTCGGCGGACAGGTGGCCGTGGTGACCGGCGGCACCGGTGTCATCGGCGGCATGTATGCCCGCGCACTGGCAGCGTGCGGTGCGAAGGTAGCTGTGCTCGGCAGAAGTAAGGAAAACGGAGAGAAGGTCGTAGCGGACATTACGGCGGATGGCGGCGAAGCCATGGCGGTGTCGGCCAATGTACTCGACCGGGAAAGTCTGATCTCCGCCCGCGAAGAGATCCTCGCGCACTACGGCCACATCAACATCCTCGTGAACTGTGCCGGCGGTGCTGTGAAGTCTGCCCAGGTACCGCAGGATTACTTCTGCGAAGCCGCCGAGGGAGAGGATACCTTCTTCTCTATCGACCTCGAGAATGTGCATCGTGAGCTCGACCTCAACATCTACGGCACCATGCTGCCGACCCAGGTCTTCGGCGAGGCACTGAAGGGGCAGGAGAATGCGAACATCGTGAACAACTCCTCGATGTCCGCCTACCATCCGCTGACACGCATCCCGGGCTACTCCGCAGGAAAGGCCGGCGTCGCCAGCTTCACCGAGTGGTGTGCGATCTACTTCGCAAAGAGCGGCATCCGTGTGAACGCCGTCGCACCAGGCTTCTTCCATACCACACAGAACCACGCCCTCCAGTTTAACGAGGACGGCACCCCGAAGCCACGCACACAGCACATCGTCGACGGCACCCCGATGGGCAGCTTCGGCAGAATCGAAGACCTCGTCGGCGGCCTCCTCTACCTCGTCGACCCACGCGGCTCCCGCTTCGTCACCGGCACGATCCTCCCGATCGACGGCGGCTTCCACATCTACCAGGGCGTTTAAATGACATGACTTCTGCTGCTTTGCAGCAGAAAACTCCGAAGGGCCGGTAACAAAACCCATACGGAGAGGTCGTGAAGAATCAAAATCCCATCCATTAGAAGTACTTAGAGCATTTTTCCTTAGCACCCTCTGCAACGCTGAGTTTTCATCAAGAAAACTCAGTGATTGCAGAGGGCTTAGTACTTCTTATGGATGGGATTTTAGAGTCTTCCGAGCTCGGAGTATTGGTGTTTCGTTACCGGCCCTCCGGCTTTTTTTACAGAAAATTTACAGAAGCATGAGGGCCGACTTTACAAAACTCCCCTAGTATGTAGGCGTAGTCAGGAAAACATGACAAAGGTAAAAAGAAAACAAAAGGGATCGATGGGGATAAAAAAGAGAGGTCGACAGACGACCGCCCCACGGTCCGCACATTGAGGAGGATTACATTATGAAGAAGTCAATCAAGCTTGCACTTGGCGCTGTGATGGTGATGTCGATGATGACCGCATGTGGCGCGAGCGCTACCGAGACCGTTGCACCAGCGGCAGATACAACTGCAGCGGCAGCCGCAGATACCACAGCAGCCGCGACCGAGGCCGCAGCAACCGAGGCACAGACCGAGGCAGCCGGCGCTTCCATGGAGGGTGCCATCGATGTCATCTCCCGTGAGGATGGTTCCGGTACCAGAGGCGCATTCATCGAGCTTTTCGGTGTAGAGCAGAAGGATGCTTCCGGTGAGAAGGTCGATTACACCACCGATGACGCAGAAATCACCAACTCCACCGAGGTTATGATCACTTCTGTCGCAGGTGATAAGCAGGCCATCGGTTACATCTCCCTCGGCTCTCTCAACGATTCCGTAAAGGCACTGAAGATCGACGGCGCAGCCGCAACCGTCGATGACATCAAGGATGGCAGCTACAAGATCGCACGTCCATTCAACATCGTCACCACCGGTGAGGTTTCCGATGTGGCACAGGATTTCATCAACTTCATCTTCTCCGAGGAGGGTCAGAAGGTCGTTGAGGACAACGGTTATATCTCTCAGGGCAACCAGGGTGCGTATACAGCATCTGGTAAGAGCGGTAAGGTCACCGTCGCAGGCTCCAGCTCTGTTACACCGGTGATGGAGAAGCTGGCAGAGGCATACAAGGCACTCAACAGCGATGTCACCGTAGAGGTTCAGCAGTCTGACTCTACTACCGGCGTAACATCTTCCATCGAGGGTGTCTGCGATATCGGTATGGCTTCCCGTGAGCTGAAGGATGAGGAGACCGCCAAGGGTGCACAGGGTCAGGTCATCGCGATGGATGGTATCGCCGTTGTGGTAAATAACGACAACCCGGTCGATGATCTTACTTCCGAGCAGGTAAAGGACATCTATGTAGGTGACACCACCGACTGGTCCGAGCTGGCATAATTCTATCCTGTGAAAGATGGAACGTTGAGACTTCACTTAGATAAGGAAATCGTATGGAAAACGAACTTACATTACATCATGTAGTCCACGAAGTTCATGAAACAGCTGCAGAGAGCCCGGTAACGGGCTCCTCTGTGTGTATGAACATCGCAAACGATCAGGTGCTGGGAAATACGCCGGTATCGCAGGGTCTTGCAGGAAGATCGGATGCGCAGCAGGCAGAAAAAACGAGTGCGCGTGTGACCGGTGACAATCCGCTTCGCGGCAGCGGTGCCGCAGCAGTTCGCGAGAGCATCGCAAAATATGTGTTCATGCTCCTCGCAAGTATGAGTATCTTTCTCGTCATCCTGATCTGTTATTTTCTCTTCTCAAACGGTATTCCGGCGATCCTGAAAATCGGCGTGAAGCAGTTCCTGACCGGGACCACGTGGAAGCCGAAGAACGAAATCTTCGGAATCCTGCCGATGATCGTGGGCTCGGTTTATGTTACGATCGGATCCATCCTCGTCGGTGTGCCGATCGGTATTCTGACCGCGGTTTACCTTTCGAAGTTCTGCTCGAAGCGAATCTATAAGATCATCAACCCGGCCGTCGAGCTGCTCGCCGGTATCCCATCCGTCGTCTATGGCTTCTTCGGTCTCGTCGTGATCGTTCCGGTCATCGCCGCGCTGACGCAGCCGTTCGGCGGGAAGGGCAAGTCGATTCTGACGGCCTCCATCCTGCTCGGTATCATGATCCTGCCGACCATCATCAGCTGCGCGAAGGCCGCCATCGATGCGGTGCCGGAGAGCTACTATGAGGGCAGCCTCGCACTGGGGGCGACCCATGAGCGCTCGATCTTCCATGTCATGGTGCCGGCCGCCCGCTCCGGTATCTTCGCCGGGATCGTCCTCGGTGTCGGTCGTGCCATCGGTGAGACCATGGCCGTCATCATGATCGCCGGTAACCAGCCGCGTATGCCGAAGGGCATCTTCCAGGGCACACGTACCATGACCGCGAACATCGTCCTCGAGATGGGCTATGCCGTCGGTCTTCACCGTGAAGCGCTGATCGCAACGGGCGTCGTCCTGTTTATCTTCCTGCTGTGCATCAACCTGATCTTCAGCTACATCAAGCACAAGTCGGAATCCAAGTACTAAGAGGGTAGGATATGAACCAGAAAACTGAAAGCATTTTATTACGGGCACTGACCCTGCTGGCCGCTGCGCTGACGGTTGGTACCCTGCTGTTCCTCATCATCTATATCCTGATCCGCGGCATCCCGTATCTGAAGCCGAGTCTCTTCGCCTGGGAATACAATACAGAAAATGTTTCACTGATGCCGGCGATGATCAACACCATCGTGATGACGGTGCTGTCGCTTCTGATCGCGATTCCGATGGGTGTCGGTTCGGCCATCTACCTCGTCGAGTATGCGAAGCGCGGATCGAAGTTCGTCGAGCTGATTCGGCTCACGACCGAGACTCTGTCCGGTATTCCGTCCATCATTTACGGACTTTTCGGATACCTTCTGTTCGTCATCCAGCTGCACTTCGGGTACTCGATCCTTGGTGGTGCACTCACGATCTCCATCATGATCCTGCCGCTCATCATGCGTCAGACCGAGGAGTCGCTGAAGGCAGTGCCGGATCTTTTCAGAGAAGGCTCCCTGGGCCTCGGTGCAGGTAAGCTTCGTACGATCTTTTCCATCGTGCTTCCGTCTGCAGTGCCGGGCATCCTCGCAGGTATCATCCTCGCCATCGGACGTATCGTCGGTGAGACGGCAGCGCTGATCTATACCGCAGGTACGGTCGCCGGCATTCCGAACTCCATCATGGGCTCCGGACGAACCCTCGCGATCCACATGTATGTTCTCACGAACGAAGGCCTCTATACGAACCAGTCCTACGCAACCGCCGTGGTACTGCTTCTCGTTGTTACGATGATCAATGCACTCTCATCGATGCTGGCGAAGAAACTGGCATCGAAGGCGTAAGGAGAAGGAAAAACAAAGATTATGGATAAGTTTGAAATCAAAGATGTGAATTTACACTATGGCGCATTTCATGCGCTTCATGACATCAACTTAAGCATCGCGCCGAATGAGATCACGGCCTTCATCGGACCGTCCGGCTGTGGCAAGTCCACACTGCTCAAGTCACTGAACCGCATGAACGATCTGGTCGAGGGCTGCCGTGTCGACGGTCAGATTCTCCTCGATGGTCAGGACATCTATCAGAAGGATGTCGATGTCAATACACTTCGTAAGCGCGTCGGCATGGTGTTCCAGAAGCCGAATCCGTTCCCGATGTCGATTTATGACAATGTTGCCTACGGTCCACGTACACACGGTATCCGCAACAAGAAGGAGCTCGATGAGATCGTCGAGACCTCTCTTCGTGAGACGGCCATATGGGATGAGCTGAAGGATCGTCTCGGAAAGTCCGCACTCGGCCTGTCCGGTGGACAGCAGCAGCGTCTCTGCATCGCCCGTGCACTCGCGGTCAAGCCGGATGTTCTCCTCATGGATGAGCCGACCTCCGCACTGGACCCGATTTCCACCTCGAAGATCGAGGACCTCACTCTGCAGCTGAAGAAGGATTTCACGATCGTCATCGTCACCCACAACATGCAGCAGGCGACCCGTATCTCCGACAAGACCGCGTTCTTCCTTCTCGGAGAGCTGGTCGAGGCAGACAAGACGGAAAAGCTGTTCTCGATGCCGAAGGACAAGCGGACAGAGGATTATATCACGGGACGTTTCGGTTAATCAGAGGAAAACGATGATGAAAAGCTATGATTTATTTGATCTCTTCGCTGCATGGTTTACATGGACGGCGAAGCCGCGTCGCTTTCTGACAGGAAAGCTGCAGGAGGCCGGCTTCGTGCTGGAGCACAGTCTCCGGGAGAAAAAGAAGGAAAAGGCAGAGGTGTACCGCATGCGCGATGTACGCCGCACACAGAACATCGTACAGAATGGTGAGATGTAAGGAGGAACAGGATGCGTAGCAGGTTGGATCGACAGCTGGATGAGATGAAGCAGAACCTGATTGAGATGGGCTCCTGCTGTGAAAACTGTATCGGACAGGTGGCCCTGACCCTGCAGGATATCGCAGCTGCAGAGAACCCGGAGCTCAGCGAGAAGAGCCGCCAGATGATCAATAAGATTTATGAGTCGGACGCGGAAATCGACAAGCTCGAGCGACTGATCGAGTCGGAGTGTCTCCGTCTTTTACTGGAACAGCAGCCGGTGGCGAGGGATCTGCGCTACATCAGCTCGGCACTGAAGATGATTTCGGATCTCGAGCGGATCGGTGATCAGTGCTCGGATATCGCCGATATCGCAGAGTATCTTTATGGCAAGGATCAGGACGGTATGGAGTCGGCGATTCGAATCCAGGACATGGCCAGCGCGACGATGCGCATGGTGACGAGGGCCGTCGAGTCCTTCATCCAGAAGGATCTAGCACTTGCGAAGAGTGTGCAGGAATCGGATGATGTTGTGGATAACATGTTTGACGAAATCAAAAAGGAAATCGTCGAACTCATCGCGAAGTACCCGGATCGTGGCGAGATGATGCTGGACTTCCTGATGGTCGCGAAGTATTTCGAGCGGATCGGTGATCATGCGACGAATGTCGCGGAGTGGGTGGAGTTTTCCATCACCGGTGAGCGTCCGGTGATGACGAAGTATACCTTCGACCAGAAGACCATGGAAGAGAAGAAACTGACCCGCGATGAACGTGTTTTCAAGCGTTTTCAGTAAAACGACGTCATGGATGGGTTACGTTTTACACCTGACTTCGTGCAGCGGCAGGATCGAATTGCGCCTGAACAGTAACATGGATGGGAATTTAAACAGAAAATTCACATTCTGTCGTAGTCAGGTATTCCAGAGTTTTTTATAATAGGGAAAAGCGAAACGCATCGGCTTCCGCCGGCATCCCTGTTCGGTTCTGGATGCAGTGGCGTTCAGGATGCATACAGTACAGGAGAGAAGAGATGACGAGAATTGCAGTTGTAGAAGATGATGAGAGTATTCAGAAGCTGATTACCTATGCGCTGACGGCCAATGGCTACGAGGCGCGCGGCTTCAGTGATGGACAGTCCTTCCTCGATGATGCCGAAAAGTTTGAACCGGCACTGGTACTGCTGGATGTCATGATGCCCGGCATCGACGGTATCCAGGTTCTGCGCTGCCTCCGGAGAAGCGCGAAGTTCGCGGAGATTCCGGTGATGATGCTGACCGCGAAGTCGGCCGAGGCAGATAAGGTCTCCACCCTCGACCTCGGTGCCGATGATTACATGACGAAGCCCTTCGGCGTCATGGAGATGCTGAGCCGTGTGAAGGCACTGCTCCGCCGTGCGAAAATGGGTGGCGGACAGGCGGAGTCAGAGGAGGTCGTACGCCCGGCGCTCCGCTTCCATGAAATCACCCTCGACGAGGCGAAGCACCGTGTGACTGTGCTGGAAGGCGGCGAGGAGCTCCATCCGGAACTCACACTCAAGGAGTTCGAACTGCTCGACTATATGATGCATAATCAGGAGCTCGTACTGACCCGTGACCAGATCATGGGGCATGTATGGAATTATGATTATGAGGGCGAGAGCCGGACGATCGATATGCATGTGAAGACCCTTCGTCAGAAGCTCGGCGATGCCGGCCAGTACATCAAAACCGTACGTGGCGTGGGCTACCGTCTGAGCGCGGACTGATGACTTCGGAACGACCACCGGCATTGCTGGTGGTTTTGATTCGTTCAGGTCTCCGATGCCTTCGGTGACTGGAACCGCATAATATAAAGAGGACATACATTGAAACAGCGTATTTACAGAAGCCTATGTATCACGGCCCTGCTTGCACTGATTCTCAGTACGCTTGCGAGTCAGGTGCTGTATTTTCAGTTTTACGATAAGCGGACCGATGCGAACCTGATGCTGCAGACGGATGCGCTCTGCGCCGGCATCAACGAAATCGCAGAAGAGGGCAGCGATAAGGTGAAGGATTTCCTGGATGACTACCTGCAGGATGTCAAGCGCTCGAAGAATGTGCAACTGCGCATCACCCTCGTGGACGTAAATGACGGTAAGGTGCTGTATGACTCGAAGGGCAATGCAGAGACCATGGACCCGCATCTCGACCGTACGGAAATCGAGGAAGCCATGGCGACGGGCTCCGGACAGGCGGTGCGTACTTCGAAGACCCTCGGGCGAAATGCCCACTATGCGGCGATGCTCACCGCCGGCGGTCGTTATGTAATCCGTCTCGGCCTGGAAACCTCGAACATCGTCGGGATCTTCCTCCGCATCCTGCCGGCGATCCTCTGCATCATGGTGCTGCTTTTCCTGCTCGCGATGCAGATGGCGAACCGGCTGACGCATCAGATCGTCGCACCGCTCGATCATATGGCAGAGAAGATTCAGAAGATGGATACCCCGACGGTGGATTTGACAGACGATGATGTATATGAGGAGCTACGACCATTTGTGAATTCAGTGAAACAGTCACAGCAGGTAAGAGAAGAATTTTCAGCCAATGTCTCGCACGAGCTGAAGACACCGCTCACGAGCATTTCCGGCTTCGCCGAGCTGATGAAGGATGGCATGGTGACCGATGCGGCCCATGTGCGGGAGTTCTCGACGACCATCTATGATGAGTCCCAGCGTCTGCTGGCGCTGATCGATGACATCATGCATCTCAGTCGACTGGAAGCCGGCGTCGAGATGGAGCAGGAGCCGGTGAACCTGTATCTCCTGTCCGAGACGATCATCCATCGCCTCCGGGATAAGGCGATGAAGCATCAGGTATCCATCGATCTCTCAGGCGGCAGTGCCGAAATCACCGGTGTCCGCACGAACATCGAGGAGATGATCTATAATCTCATCGATAACTCGATCAAGTACAACCATCCGAACGGACATGTCTACGTCATCTGTGAAGGCAGGTCCATCACGGTACAGGATGACGGGATCGGCATCCCGGAGGAGGATCTGAATCGCGTTTGGGAGCGCTTCTTCCGTGTCGACAAGTCGCACAGCCGTGCCATCGGCGGCACCGGTCTCGGCCTCTCGATCGTGAAGCACGTCGCCGAGCTCCACCACGCAAAGGTGGACATCAGCTCGCAGCTGAACCGCGGCACGAAGATCACCATCACCTTTCCGAAATAATAGCCAGTGCGTACGGGCAGGGCCTCGGAGAACGGCAAAAGAAGTCATACGATCGTAGTACTGTGCTTCTGTTGCCGATCCTCCGGGGCCCTGCCTGCGCGAAGGGAATATGTGCCATGCCACGTGTTCACTTGATTTTAACGTCCTTTCCGCGTATACTTGCGGGTATGCGGCTGAGTGGACCTTCGTGACTGTACGCGCAGGTGCCGGATGTAGACATTGGCAGACTCAGTCCTCGGAAAGGGCCGCCCGAAGGCCCGTTCAGAAGAAGGAGACCAGTATGGGATTTGAATTTAGATCGAAGCTTCCGACCAGCGCTGAAATCCGTGAGCAGATTCCGCTTCCGGAGAACCTTGCGAAGATCAAGGCAGAGCGTGATGAGGAAATCAAGGCAATTTTCAGAGGAGACTCACATAAGTTCCTCTTAATCATCGGACCATGTTCTGCGGATCATCCGGACCCTGTACTTGAGTACTGCAATCGCCTGAAGGAGATTGCAGACGAGGTGCAGGATAAGATCATGATCGTGCCGCGTATTTATACAAACAAGCCACGTACGACGGGAGATGGCTATAAGGGCATGTTGCATCAGCCGGACCCGGAGAAGGGGGCCGATGTGCTCGCCGGAATCGGTGCGATCCGCCGTCTGCACATGGAGGTGCTTCGTCAGACCGGCTTCAGTACTGCGGATGAGATGCTGTATCCGGACAATCTGCGCTACCTCAGCGATATCATGAGCTATGTGGCTGTCGGCGCGCGTTCCGTGGAGAACCAGCAGCACCGTCTGGTGGCATCCGGTATCGATGTACCGACCGGTATGAAAAATCCGACCTCCGGTGACCTCGGCGTCATGCTGAACTCGATCTATGCGGGACAGCATGCCCATGATTTCATCTTCCGCGAGTGGGAGGTGCAGTCGGATGGAAATCCATATACCCATGCAATCCTTCGTGGTTCTCAGTCGAAGCATGGCCAGATCATGCCGAACTACCACTATGAGGATCTGAAGCTGCTGTATGATCTCTATATGAAGAAGGATCTCGTGAATCCGGCGGTCGTGGTGGATACGAACCACTGCAACTCGGCGAAGAAGTATAAGGAGCAGCTGCGGATTTCCCAGGAAATCATGCACTCCAGAAAGTATTCTCCGGAGCTCGCTGGTTTCGTGAAGGGACTTATGGTAGAATCCTATATCGAAGAGGGGAACTGCAAGCCGGAGGATCATATCTTCGGAAAGTCCATCACCGATGCCTGCATCGGCTGGGACGATACGAAGCGCCTGATCTCGACGGTCTATGATTATGTATCCGTAACGGATTTTAATCATTAAGGGAACGGGTTCCCTGAAGGGCAGGATCCGGTAGAGGATGGAGCCTGAAGTTTATCAAGATGTGAATGTTATAAGGAGCAAGTAAAATGGGTGTTTATGAGGAGCTGGTCGCCAGAGGACTGATCGCACAGGTTACCGATGAGAAGGAGATTCGTGATCTGGTCAATAACGGGAAGGCGACCTTCTATATCGGCTTTGACCCGACGGCAGATTCTCTGCATGTAGGCCACTTTATGGCACTGACCCTGATGAAGCGTCTCCAGGAGGCCGGCAATAAGCCGATCGCCCTGGTCGGTGGTGGTACCGGTATGATCGGTGACCCGTCCGGTCGTTCCGATATGCGTAAGATGATGACCATCGAGCAGATCGATCATAACTGTGAGTGCTTCAAGAAGCAGATGAGCCGTTTCATCGAGTTCGGACCGGGCAAGGCCCAGATGGTAAACAACGCCGACTGGCTGCGTCATCTGAACTTCCTGGATTTCATGCGTGAGATCGGACCGTGCTTTTCGGTCAATGATATGCTGCGCGCACGCTGCTATACCAATCGTATGGAGCAGGGTCTGACCTTCCTGGAGTTTTCCTACATGCTGATGCAGGGCTATGATTTCTACCGCCTGTATAAGGATTATGGCTGCAACATGGAGTTCGGTGGCGATGACCAGTGGTCCAACATGCTGGCCGGTACGGAGCTGATCCGTAAGAAGGAGGGCAAGGATGCCTACGCGCTGACCATCACCCTGCTGACCAACAAGGAAGGCAAGAAGATGGGCAAGACCGCCGGCGGTGCGGTATGGCTCGACGCAAATAAGACCACACCGTACGAGTTCTACCAGTACTGGAGAAATGTCGATGACGCGGATGTCATCAAGTGCCTGAAGCTGCTTACCTTCATCCCGATCGAGGAGATCGAGGAGATGGCAAAGTGGGAGGGCGCAGACCTCAATAAGGCGAAGGAGAGACTCGCATACTCCCTCACCGATCTCGTCCATGGTAAGGAAGAGGCGGAGAAGGCAGAGGCAGCTGCGAAGGCGATCTTCGTCGGCGGTGGCGACAGCGAGCATATGCCGAAGTACACCCTGAAGGCAGAGGATTACCGCGATGGCAGCATCGATATCTGCGGTGTACTTTTCGTTTCCGGTCTGTCAAAGTCGAGATCCGAGGCGCGTCAGAATGTGCAGCAGGGTGGTGTGCAGGTCGCTGGTGAGAAGATCACCGATGTGAAGAAGAGCTTCACGGCGGAGGACTTCAAGGACGGCGTGGTCGTACAGCGTGGTAAGAAGAACTTCGTGAAGATCTTCAGCTAAGCGCGGGTTCCGCCGGGCTTCGCTCATCGCAGGCGCCGGGGAGTTCCTTACAATAAACTTACAAAAACGGTAAGTGTCTTGAACACTTGCCGTTTTTTCTTTATAATGCAAGAAACAGATATTAAAAAGTGAATTTATGAATTTGATTTTTCACTTTTTTAAGTAAGGAGCCTTGAGTAATCATGGTTTTTAAGAGACAGGTACATGTACTGCTGCTGGCCGTCATGCTTTCGTTCATGATGGCAGTGACAGCACTTGCGGCGAATCGTACGATCGCCAATAAGCTGGAGAGTCCGGTGAAGCTGGTCGTCGACAGCGACTATATTACAGGTAAGGTAAATGATCCGGTTTCGCGTAAGACGAAAACGGCTTTTATCGTGCGTGACAACGCGGCCTTCCATCTGGAGTCCACATCGATGGAGAGCACGGATGTGATTTTCTACATCAATTCCTTCGTCGAGGGACAGGATATGGGTATCCACAATCGCGTCCAGAAGAAGCGGACGGAGATCGGTGAGGATCTGACGATGCTCCCGGAGGATGTCTATGAGAGCTGTACCGCGGATGGTACGGGCTATGATTTCCTGAACCGCTGCTATGATATCCGCGTCTATCTGGATCAGGACGGAAAGCGCTACGAGGACTATTACTTCGGCCTCGTGGATGACCAGACCTATGAGCAGATGAAGGCGGAGTATGATCGTGTACAGGAGGAACTGAAGGCGCTGAAGATCTCGGCGCAGCTGCACCCATAACATAGGTATATAAATGCGTATTGAGGCGGAGCACCGGAAGGGCTCCGCTTTTTTGGAGGAAGAAAGAATGAGACATCATGTGTTGCGTGAAAAGATATATGGAATATCAGCGAAGGGCAGATATCTGCCGGCACTGGTGATGGCGGGCGTGCTGGCGCTGGCATGTGCCGGCACGGCGACGGCGGCCAGCGTAGCAGCCAGCGGCGTCGATGTATCGGCGTACCAGATGAGCCTGCCGGGCGGTGGAAACAGTGCGGCTGCCGGACAGAGCAGCGCGGCGTCGGCGGTACCGACGGGCGGAGCGACGATCGCACAGGACCAGAGCATTGGCACCCACTACGCGACGGTGCAGTCAGCAGAGATCAATGCCGCGAACCCGGCGATCATCGATATCACGGTCAATGCAGCGCCGCTCGTCGGGAGCGGACAGCAGCTCTACCTGTTCGCGGTGAAGCCGTACCAGATGAACCTCGATGGCCGGACGGACTATCTGGCGGTGCAGGATGTCGGAAACGGCAGTCTGCAGTTCACGGCGGATCTGCAGGACGGCCCGAATAGCCTCCGGACCTATGATGCATTCGTGGTCGCCATCGCGAGTGGAAACGCCTATCAGATCGTATCGAACCGCTGCTACATCGGAAATCCGGAGCTGATCGCAGCAGACCAGTCGCCGGCGCTGAATCGCGGGAAGAAGGGACTGCTGGTGGATCCGAACATCCTCGATGACGCTATCGACCTCGGAATCAAGCATGCGTTTATCCCGGTCACAACCGCACAGCTTTTCGGAACGGGTGTCAGCTACAGCTACGATGGAAAGGTCTATTCCTTCGATTCGGCCCTGATTCAGCAGCTGGATCAGGAGATCAGCCGTCTCTCCGGCGCGGGGGTAGCCGTCACGGTGAACCTCGTAAATGGATGGAATCCGACGCAGCCGGCGCTCTACCGCCCGGGCACGAAGGTGGTTACGAGCGATGCGGCGCTGTACTATGGCTTCAATGTCGAAACCGAGGATGGTTTTCAGCTGGTGAAGGCGATGGCGACCTTCCTTGCGAGCCGCTACAACGGGCACAACGGACACGGAAAGATCACGAACTGGGTCATCGGAAACGAGATCAATAACCAGTACTGGAATTATGTCGGAAACTACAGTGTCCGGGACTATACGCGGATTTTCCAGCGGACCTTCCGTGTGTTCTATACCGCTATCAAGTCGGTTTCCGCAAATGATAACGTCATGTTTTCACTGGATCAGTACTGGACGATCAAGCCGGAGGCAGGATCGGTCGGAAAGTATCCTGGAAAGGATGTGCTCGATAACTTCATGTACATCGATCAGGAGGAGGGCAAGACCAACTGGGCACTGGCGATCCATCCGTACCCGTATCCGCTGACCGATCCGAATTTCTGGGATGATTTCTCCTCCGGCAAGGTGACGAACGACCTCACTACACCGGTCATCAGCTACGCCAACCTTTCGGTACTGACGAACTACATGCACAGTCAGTATCTGCTGGATAAGCGCGGCCAGGTGCGAAATATCTTCATGACCGAGGAGGGCTTCAGCTCCGTCCGGAAGCTTACGCAGGACGCACAGATGGAGCAGGCGGCGGCCGTCGCCTATGGCCACTATATCGTCGAGAATAACCCGGACATCGATGCCTATATGCTGTCCCGTCAGCTGGATAATGCGGCCGAAACGAAGGATGGACTCTACTTCGGACTGTCTTCGGTCGGCGCAGATGGTGCCTCGCTTGTCGCGAAGCCTGCCCGCGAGGTCTTCAAGTACATCGATGACCCGAACACCTCACTGATGGTATCGGATTTTGCAAAGACCATCATCGGCATCAGCGACTGGGCGCAGGCCATCCCGGGATTTCATTTCTGATACTTAAACTTATACTTGCTTCCTCCGATAAATATGGGTTATTATTGATATAATTTTTTATCGATAGGAGGCACATTATGAAAAAACTGGGATTTCGACAGACGATCACGATCGGCTTCATGCTGTTCTCCATGTTCTTCGGCGCTGGTAATCTGATTTTTCCACCGCTTCTCGGAGCACAGGCTGGAAGCAGTACGGTTCCGGCGATGGTCGGACTGACCATTACCGCCGTCTGTTTCCCGATTCTGGCCGTCGCGGCCGTCGCGAAGCACGATAATCTCGTGAAGCTCGGTTCGATGATCCATCCGGTGTTTGCATCGGTGTTTACGGTCCTCATCTGCCTGATGATCGGTCCCTTCGTCGCGATCCCGCGTACCTGCAGTACCTCCTTCGAGATGGCCGTCGCACAGTTCCTGCCGTCGCAGAGCGGATCAGTCCTGCTGATGGCACGTATTCTCTACTCCATGGTGTTTTTCGCCGGTGCGACCTTCGTGGCACTGCACCCGAATAAGCTGAAGGACATCCTGGGCAGAATCATGACGCCGATTCTGGTTGTACTGATCGTCGTGACCTTCGTGGGCGTATTTACGAAACTGCCGGCCAATATCGCAGAGGCCTCGACCCTCGGCTATCAGGAAAGCCCGGTGCTGACCGGCTTCATGACCGGCTATCAGACGATGGATATTCTGGCAGCCCTCAACTTCGGTCTCGTCATCGCCGCCAATATCGAGGATTTCGGCGTGCATGATCGTCTGTCGATCGCCCGTGAAACGATGAAGGCCGGGGTCATCGCCGGCGTGATGCTGGCACTTGTGTATTTCGCAACCTCCTATATCGGTGCGATCTGCAGCGGTGTGCCGGGGCTTCTGACCGAGACGGAGACCGGTGCCGGCATCCTGTCGTATGCGATCCAGCAGTGCTTCGGCGCGGCGGGTCAGATCATCGCCGGACTCATCTTCTTCATCGCCTGCTTCAATGTCTGCTGCGGACTGCTGTCCAGCGGCTCGGAGTATTTCCATAAGCTGGTGCCGAAGATCAGCTACAAGACCTGGCTGTTCGGCTTTGCCGTTTTCAGCTTCGTGATTTCCAGCGCCGGACTGTATCGTATCCTGAGCTTCTCCTTCCCGGTTCTGAAGGTCATGTGTCCGATTGCCATCGCCGTGACCATCTTCGGTCTCGTAAAGAAGCGCCAGGCGGAGTGATCGGGCAGAAGAGCGGGACAGCTATCGTTTCACCAGGGCCTCGGATGGCCGGCAGCAGCTCGATGGAGGCAGGAAGGCTTTTTTAGACATTGCCTGCGGTGTTTAAAATCAAAAACGGAACCCTAAGTGGCACTAGGCCCTCTGCAAACGACTGAGTTTTCTTTATGAAAACTCAGTGTTGCAGAGGGTGCTAAGGAAAATAAATCCAAGTGCCACTAAGGGTTCCGTTTTAAGATTTTAATACATCCTCGGCAGAGTCACAAAAGCCTTCCTGCCTCTATGCGCACCTTATACCGGATATACCAGATGAGACTCATCTATATCATAAAGGGTTTCGGTCAGGTAGCGCTTCGCGAGCCAGTTCGCCATGCCGAGGTTCTGGTCGAGGTAGTTTCCACAGTCGCGAGGTGCTGCGCCCGGGATCGGATCATGGAAATCGCGGATGAACTCAAACATACGCGTGATGACGGATACGATGTCGCGGGAGCTGAGATCGCCGGCGAAGATGACATAGCAGCCGGTGCGGCAGCCCATCGGTCCGAAGTAGATGGTCTTCCCGGCCCATTCCGGATCATTCCGGAGGAAGGTGGCACCTAAGTGCTCGATGGTGTGAAGCTCGGCGGTATTCATGACCGGCTCACGATTCGGTCTCGTCATACGAAGATCGAAGGTCGTCAGGGTCTCGGCGCCGACTTTATCTTTTCTGGAAACGTAGATGCCCGGCTCCAGCTTCTCGTGATTGATGGTAAAGCTTGCGATTTTTTCCATGGTGTACCTCCTGGAAGAGAAAATAGAATATAAGGTTTCATTATTATAGAAAAAAGCACGGATATACGCAAGATGAGAGGAGGGTGTCCGACAGGACAGCTGTGAAAATGTCCGGTATCACTGCGGTTGTTCGGAGGTTTCCCGAGATAAAATACAGAATGATGAAATCGTGTTGAAAGATTGAAAATGGTACTGTGAAATTAATTTCCTCGATTTTGCTGATATTGATTGAACGTTTCCATGCTCTCGTTTATAATATCGCTAGAGTATGGCCGTGTAACCGTTTCGACGGAGTGTTATCGAAAAGGAGGAAATAGTATGGGGCTTTTACAGGTTGGTTTAGGCGCTGCGGAATCTGTTCTTTCGGATCAGTGGCGTGAGTATTTTTACTGCGATGCGTTGACAGAAGACGTCCTCATGAAGAAGGGCGAGGCGCGTCAGGCGAGAAGAGCGTTTAATACGAAGAAGTCGGATAACCTCATCACGAACGGCGCGATCATCGCGGTCAATGAAGGTCAGTGTATGATCATCGTCGACAACGGTGCGATCGTAGAGGTCAGTGCCGAGCCGGGTAAGTTTGTCTGGGATGCGTCGACCGAGCCGTCGATTTTCTACGGCGGACTGAAGAAGGGTATCGTGGATTCCTTCAATACATGGAAGAAGCGTGTAGCGTTCGGTGGTGATACCGCGACGGACCAGCGCATCTACTTCTTCAACACGAAGGACATCATCGGAAACAAGTATGGAACACAGAATCCGATTCCGTTCCGTATCATCGATCGCAACATCAACCTCGATACGGATGTTGCGGTTCGCTGCCACGGTGAGTATGCATATCGTCTGGCGGATCCGATCCTGTTCTATAAGAAGCTCTGCGGAAACGTAAGCGACGAGTTCCGGAGAGATCGTATCGACAGCCAGCTGAAGACGGAGCTGCTTACGGCACTGCAGCCGGCATTCGCCGCTGTATCCGAACAGGGCGTACGTTATTCACAGCTTCCGGCGCATGCAGATGACATCGCACGGGCACTGGATGCCGAGCTGACGAATACCTGGGGACAGAACTACGGTATCGAAATCGCAGCCTTCGGTCTCAGCTCCGCGACGATTTCGGACGAGGATGCAGAGCGCATCAAGGTGCTTCAGATGAATGCAGCACTGAAGGATCCGACGATGGCTGCTGCAACGATCGCAGCTGCACAGGCACAGGCGATGAAGGATGCGGCGAACAATACCTCGACCGGACCGATGATGGCCTTCGCCGGTATGAACATGGCGAACATGGTCGGTGGCATGAACAGCCAGCAGCTCTATGGTATGGGTGGCACACCGCAGCAGACACCGCCGACAACACCGTCACCGGCTCCGGCGGCCGCAGCTGGCGTGGGCGTAGCTACAGCTCCGGCAGGCAGCTGGACCTGCGCATGTGGAACCGTAAATACGGGCAACTTCTGCTCGAACTGCGGAAGCCAGAAGCCGCAGCCGGCGACCTGGACCTGCCCGAAGTGCGGACATCAGGGCAATACAGGTAATTTCTGCTCGAACTGTGGAACCCCGAAGGCGTAAGCGGATGCAGTAGATTTGTGGTGCGATGTCCGAAGGGACATCGCACTTTGTATATGTATCGGAAACAGGGGCATCCGGAGGCTGGATTCTGTGACAGCGTCTCCGGAGTCTTCTCTTTGAGAGACGAATGTGAGATCGAAGATACCTATGAGAATGGAAGGAGGGACAGAGATGCAGACGGCACAGGCGAATACCAATGTAACGAACCGCGCGAGCGGATCCGCCGCCATGGACGTCGAGACCACGATGACGAACACCCTGCAGGAGACCGACCGAAAGTGTCCGCAGTGTGGTGGAACGCTCGAATTTGATCCATCCACCGGTGGATTGAAGTGCCCATACTGTGATTATACCGAAGCGATCCAGCATGAGAAGGAAGCGAAGGAGAGCGGTACGATCGACGATGAGGGCAGATTCGTCGCGACAGAGCATGCCTATACCGGAAAGGAGGACACCGCGACGACCGACTGGGGTACGGCGACGAAGACGGTCATCTGTAAATCCTGTGGTGCGGAGATCATGTACGATGCGAATGCCATCGCGAACGTCTGTCCGTACTGTGGTTCGACACAGGTGATGGAAGCCGGTAATCAGGAAGAGAAGATCATGGCACCGGGTGGCGTCGTGACCTTCGATGTCGATAATAAGCGTGCGGCAGAGCTTTTTAAGACCTGGATCGGGCATAAGTTTTTCTGCCCGAAGCTGGCGAAGGAGAGTGCGGAGCCGGATAAGTTCCATGGCGTGTATGTGCCATACTGGACCTTCGATGCGGAGGCAAGCGGTGAATATACCGGAGAGTATGGTATCAACCGTACCGTGAAAAAGGATGATGGGAAAACTGAGATCGTCACGGACTGGTATGGCTGCAGCGGTGAGATCGAGCACTTCTTCGATGATGTGCTGGTGACCGCCTCCGATCGCTATGATCAGAATATGCTTCAGTCGGTGGAACCGTATCGTACAGATGATGTGAAGCCATATAAGCCGCAGTACCTGGCCGGCTTTATGGCCGAGCGGTATACCCTGAAGCTGACGGATGCCTGGCCTAAGGCCCGGAGCATCATGGATGAGGAGATGCATGATCTCGCGGAAGATGATATCCGCGACCAGCATAACCCGGATGATGTCCGTTCGGTCAACATCGAGGCGAAGTATGCCGATGTGACGTATAAGTATCTGCTGCTTCCGGTATGGATCTCCTGCTTCCGCTATCAGGATAAGATCTACCGGTTCATGGTCAACGGACAGACCGGAAAGGTTTCCGGCAAGACGCCGATCAGCTGGATCAAGGTAGCGCTAACCACGATCGCCGTTATCGCGATCCTCGTTCTTTTGTATTATCTGCTCGGGGACTAAAAACGTATACGAGAAGAGGACTGCCGGCGGCAGTCCTCTTTTTATACTCGGGCTCGGAAACTTCGTTATCTGATGAGCGAGGCGATCTTATCACCCATCTCGTTGGTATGCAGGCAGGTGAGGCCCTCCACACCGTTCTCCATGATATCGCCGGTGCGGAAGCCGGTGCGAAGCGCTTCGGCGACCGCGTCCTCGATGGCGTCGGCTTCCTTCGTGAGATTCAGTGAGTAGCGGAGCAGCATCGCTGCGCTCAGGATCGTTGCGAGCGGGTTTGCGATGTTCTGACCGGCGATGTCCGGTGCCGATCCGCCGGACGGCTCATAGAGACCGAAACTGTCCTCGCGGAGGGAAGCGGATGGCAGCATGCCGAGGGAGCCGGCGATCTCCGCCATCTCATCGGAGAGGATGTCACCGAACATGTTCTCGGTCACGACGACATCGAACTGACCCGGATTCCGGACGAGCTGCATCGCGGTCGAATCCACGAGCGCATGATCAAGCTGTACATCCGGATGCTCCGTCGCCACTTCCGTAACGACCTTCCGCCATAGTCTGGACGAATCGAGAACATTGGCCTTATCCACGGAGGTCACATGGCTGTGGCGCTTCTCCGCGATCTCGAAGGCCTTCTTCGCAATCCGGCGGATCTCATAGTCGTGGTACACGAGCGTATCGGTTGCGACCTCCTCGCCATCGACGGTTTCCGTCTTCCGTGCACCGAAGTAGAGACCACCGGTGAGCTCACGCACCATCATCACGTCGAAGCCCTGCTCCGCGATCGACTCGCGCAGCGGACACGCCTTCCGGAGCTCCGGGTAGAGATGTGCCGGGCGGAGATTACAGAAGAGTCCGAGGGACTTCCGAAGCTTCAGAAGCCCGGCCTCCGGACGCTTCTCCGGTGGCAGCTCATACCAGTGGGACTGGCCCACCTTGCCGCCGATGGAGCCCATCAGTACGGCGTCTGCAGACTGGCAGGTCGCAACCGTCGCATCCGTCAGCGGCTCACCATACGCATCGATGGAGCAGCCGCCCATCAGCACCTTCTCAAATGTAAACTGGTGGCCATAGACCTCGGCTACCTTTTCAAGCACTTTTTGTGCTTCGGCTACGATCTCCGGACCGATGCCATCGCCCGGTATCGTCACAATCTTTGCATTCATCGACATTCCTCCCCGCATCCCTTGCGGCTCTCTGTATTTAAATCGCAGGCCTGTGCCTGCATCAGAATTCTACACCCATAACTCTACATTATTATTTTCTGAGTTCCAATATCGATCAGTTATGTAAGATATGAGCGCAGCAGAGGCTGGAGGGGCGGCAGCAGAAGCCATACGTAGAGCTCGTGAAGAATCAAGTCGGGTCCCCTTAGCGGCACTTGGAGTAATTTTTCCTTAGCACCCTCTGCAACGCTGAGTTTTCATCAAGAAAACTCAGTGATTGCAGAGGGCCTAGTGCCGCTTGGGGTTCCCGACTTAGATTCTTCCGAGCTCGGAGTACTGTGCTTCTGCTGCCGCCCCTTCAGCCTCTGCTGCTACCCATAACAGAAATTACGTAAAGCACGCCAAACAAGTGTTCAATGCAGAGCTTCTGTGATATACTGGAGAAACGATTTGGAGGGCGCTATGGAACACAACGAATTCAAGCTTCATTCTGACTATGCACCGACCGGTGATCAGCCGCAGGCCATCGAAAAGCTGACGCTCGGCTTCAAGCAGGGAAACCAGTTCGAGACCCTGCTCGGTGTCACCGGCTCCGGCAAGACCTTTACGATGGCAAATATCATCCAGCAGCTGCAGAAGCCGACACTGATCATCTCGCATAACAAGACCCTGGCGGCACAGCTTTATTCCGAGATGAAGGAGTTCTTCCCGGAAAACGCGGTCGAGTATTTCGTCTCCTACTATGATTATTATCAGCCGGAGGCGTATCTCCCGTCGACGGATACCTACATCGAGAAGGATTCGGATATCAACGACGAGATCGACAAGCTGCGCTGCTCGGCGATGGCTTCCCTGAACGAGCGCGATGATGTCATCGTCGTCTCCTCGGTTTCCTGCATCTACGGTCTCGGTGAGCCGAAGGAGTATGCGAACATGGCGATCTCCGTCTGGAACGGTGCCCGGAAGGACCGGGATCACTTCATCCGTCAGCTGATCGATATCCAGTATAACCGGAACGACATCGACTTCAAGCGTGGCACCTTCCGCGTGATGGGCGATGTCGTGGACGTGTTCCCGGCTTCGGAGGGCGAGGAGGCGTACCGCGTCGAGTTTTTCGGTGATGAGGTCGATCGGATCACGAGGATCAATGCACTCACCGCGAAGGCGACGGCGGTCATGGACCACATCGTCATCTATCCGGCGAGCCCGTATGTCATCCCACAGGAGAAGCTGAACCGTGCGTGTGAGAACATCCTGCAGGAGATGGAGGCGCAGGTTCGTTACTTTAAGGATAATGATAAGCTGATCGAGGCACAGCGCATCGCGGAGCGGACGAACTATGATGTCGAGATGCTGAAGGAGACGGGATTCTGCTCCGGTATCGAGAACTACACCCGGCACTTAAGCTTCGGAAAGCCGGGGGATCCGCCCTATACCCTCATGGACTATTTCCCGGATGATTATCTCGTCATCGTGGATGAGTCACATGTGACTCTGCCGCAGGTGCGTGGCATGTATAATGGAAACCTCTCCCGTAAGGAGACCCTCGTGGACTTCGGCTTCCGTCTGCCATCGGCCCTCGATAACCGTCCGCTGAATTTCACGGAGTTCGAGCAGAAGATCGACCAGATGCTCTTCGTATCGGCGACGCCGGGCGAGTATGAGGCGGAGCACGAGCTTCTCCGGGCGGATCAGATCATCCGTCCGACCGGGCTGCTGGATCCGGAGATCGAGGTGCGTCCGACGAAGGGACAGATCGATGATCTGATCGCCCAGATTCATCGTGAGATCGAGGGGAAGCATAAGATTCTCGTCACGACCCTGACGAAGCGCATGGCGGAGGACCTGACGAAGTATCTGAAGGACGCCGATATCCGCGTACGCTACCTGCACTCGGACATCGACACCCTGGAGCGCGCGTCCATCATCCGTGACATGCGTCTCGATAAGTTCGATGTCCTGGTCGGCATCAACCTGCTCCGTGAGGGCCTCGATATCCCGGAGGTCGCGCTCGTCGCCATCCTCGACGCGGATAAGGAGGGCTTCCTCCGCTCGGAGACCTCCCTCATCCAGACGGTCGGCCGTGCTGCGCGTAATGCCGACGGTCATGTCATCATGTACGCGGACACCATCACGGATTCCATGCGCCATACGATCGATGAGACCGAGCGACGCCGGAAGATACAGATGGCGTATAATGAAGAGCACGGTATCACACCGACCACGATCCATAAGGCGGTCGCCGATCTGATCGCGATCGGAAAGGCCGTCGATGTGGATGATCCGCATGGCATTCAGAAGGACGTGGAGTCGATGACGCATCAGGAAATCGAGAAGCTGATTCGCGAGCTGTCGAAGAAGATGCGTGCCGCTGCCGCCGAGCTGAACTTCGAAGACGCAATGAAATACCGTGATAAGATCGAAGAAATCCAGAAGAAGTCAAAAGGTGAGGAGTGAACCGAAAAAGAAGGGCAGCCTCGTGAGGCTGCCCTTCGGCGGTTAAACATCAGTAATTTTTATCGGCGATGGAGTGCGCCGTCTTGTCCCAGTTCGGCTTGCAGCGCTTATAGTGGCGGCGGAAGTACTCGCTGTACATCACATCCACGAGGAAAAGCTGCGAGATCTCTGCCGAGGTGGAGCCGTTCTGGAGGGTGCCTTCATTGGCACCGCAGAGCAGGATGATGTCCGCAAACTCGGTGAGCGGGGATTTCGTAAAGCGGGTGATCACGATCGTCTTCGCACCGGCGGCCTTCGCGGAACGGGCGATCTCGACCGTATCCTTCGTCGAACCGGAATAGGAGAAGATGAGGGCGACGTCCTGATCCGTCAGGGTCGACGCGGTGATCAGCTGCATATTCGCATCCATGTTACAGATGACCTTCGGCTCGATGCGAAGGAACTTGTTCATGGCCTTCATCGCGGTCAGCATCGAGGTGCCGACACCGAAGAAGACGATGCGCTTCGCGCTGCTGAGGGCATCCATCGCGGCTGTCATCTGCTTCACATCGATGAGGGAATAGGTTTCCTGAATCGCGGAAACATTCTCCGACAGCACCTTCTTTGCCAGCTCGGAAATATTATCCTCGAGGGTGATGGTCGTATCCTCGGTATCCGTCAGCGGAGACTCACTCGCGCGCATACTGAGCGAGAGCATCATCTTAAACTCCTGATAGCCCTTCACATTCATCGTCTTACAGAAACGGAAGACGGAGGTGTCGCCGACATCACAGGCACCGGCCAGGTCGGAAATCGACATGAAAAGTACCTTCTTCGGGTTTTCCAGAATGTAATCCGCTACTTTTTTCTCCGCCTTCGTAAACTGATTATAGGCGGAGCGTATTTTGGTAATGTAATCGTCCTGCATACTCGTTTTCTCCTCTCAAGCAGTAGTCCACCGAAACATAAATCACAGTAGTACATACGGCATTATAATAGCATTATCGGAAATTTGTTTCAACAAAAATAATTTTCAAAATCTCGCCTCCGCATTCTTCCCTTGTATTTTTCGGGCCAATGCCTTATAATATACAAGTTCGTAAAACCGAATGGGTTCTTATAGCTTAACTGGATAGAGTACCGGCCTCCGACGCCGGTGGTCGCGGTTCGAGTCCGCGTAGGAACATCTTTCGCCCGGTGCATCTGCACCGGGCTTTTTCGTGTCCCGAAATCCCTCCCGATTGTACAAAAGATGATACATAAAAATTATTTATATACTGCATAAAGTCGGTCGGTGCTATCATATGCCTAATCAAGGGAAACATTCAAATACACGATTCAAAGGAGATAGCGATGAGCAGAGTCTATAATTTCAGTGCGGGACCAGCAGTTTTACCGGAGGAGGTTCTTCGGACAGCAGCAGCGGAGATGCTGGATTATCATGGATGCGGGATGTCCGTGATGGAGATGTCTCATCGCTCGAAGGACTTTCAGGCGATCATCGATACCGCCGAGGCAGATTTCAGAGAGCTGCTGGATGTACCGGATAATTATAAGGTACTGTTCCTGCAGGGCGGAGGAAACACCCAGTTTGCGATGGTGCCGATGAACCTGATGCGCCATGGTGTGGCCGATTACATCGTGACGGGTCAGTGGGCGAAGAAGGCCGCGAAGGAAGCGGAGATGTACGGAAAGGTGAATGTCGTTGCCAGCTCGGCCGACAAGACCTTCAGCTACATCCCGGATCTTCAGAACCTCGACATCGATGACGACGCAGATTATGTATACATCTGCCAGAACAACACGATCTACGGAACCACGATCCGTGAGCTCCCGAACACGAAGGGCAAGGACCTCGTATCCGATGTCTCCTCCATGTTCCTGAGCGAGCCGATGGATGTTTCGAAGTATGGCGTCCTCTGGGGCGGCGTGCAGAAGAATGTCGGTCCGGCCGGCGTGACCATCGTCGTGATCCGTGACGACCTCATCCGTGAGGACGTGCTTCCGGGCACCCCGACCATGCTCCGTTACAAGACCCATGCCGATGCGAAGTCCCTCTACAACACGCCGCCATGCTACAACATCTATATCTGCGGTCTCGTGTTCAAGTGGCTGAAGGAGATGGGCGGTCTCAGCGTGATGAAGGAGCGGAACGAGCAGAAGGCGAAGATCCTGTATGATTATCTCGATCAGTCCGCGATGTTCCGCGGTACCGTCGCGCCGAAGGATCGTTCCCTCATGAACATCCCGTTCGTCACCGGTGATGCAGACCTCGATGCAAAGTTCATCGCAGAGGCATCCGCCGCCGGCTTCAAGAACCTGAAGGGTCACCGTACCGTCGGCGGTATGCGCGCATCGCTCTATAACGCGATGCCGCAGGAGGGCGTCGTAAAGCTCGTCGAGTTCATGGACGCATTCGAGAAGAATAACAGATAAGAGGATAATATCATGAAGGATCGTGAAATTTACTGCTTAAACAATATCAGCCGTGTCGGAACTGGACGTTTCCGGAAGGGCTATACCCTCGTGGACGAGATCGACCACGCCGCCGGCGTGCTGGTGCGCTCCGCCGATATGAAGGCGATGGACTTCCCGTCGACGCTCCGTGCCATCGGACGTGCCGGTGCCGGCGTCAACAACATTCCGCTCGACCGCTGCGCCGAGCAGGGCATCGTCGTCTTCAACACCCCGGGTGCCAATGCAAATGCCGTGAAGGAGCTGGTGATCGCTGGTCTGATGCTGGCGAGCCGTGACATCATCGGCGGTAATCAGTGGATCCGGGCGCATGCGGATGTCCCGACCATCCAGAAGGATGCCGAGAAGGCGAAGAAGAACTTCGCGGGCTGTGAGATCAAGGGCAAGACCCTCGGTGTCATCGGCCTCGGTGCGATCGGCGTGCTCGTCGCAAATGCCGCCGTCGACCTCGGTATGGAGGTTTATGGCTATGATCCGTACCTTTCCGTGAAGTCCGCCTGGGATCTCTCCCAGAAGGTGCATCATGCAGCGATCCTCGATGAAATCTACGATAAGTGCGACTATATCACGATTCATGTACCAGCCGTGGACAGCACGAAGGGCATGATCAACCAGGATGCCATCGCCCGCATGAAGGACGGCGTCCGTATCCTGAATTTCGCCCGCGATGTGCTGGTGAATGACGAGGACATGGCAGAAGCATTGACCAAGGGCAAGGTAAAGGCCTATGTAACCGACTTCCCGAATCCAAAGTCGGCGGAGATGCCGGGGGCCATCGTCCTGCCGCATCTCGGTGCGTCCACCGAGGAGGCCGAGGACAACTGTGCGGTGATGGCGGTCGAGGAGGTACAGGATTACCTCGACAACGGTAACATCCATCACTCCGTGAACTTCCCGGATACCGATATGGGTGTTTGCAGCAGCGGCGGACGTATCGCCATCCTGCATCGGAACATCCCGAACATGCTCGGACAGATCACGAAGGCCCTCGGTGATGTGAACATCAACATCGACGGTCTCCAGAACAAGTCCCGCGGCGATTACGCGTATACGCTGATGGATATCAACCAGCACCTGACCGACGAAGGCTTCCACAATCTCGGTCTCATCGACGGCATCCTCCGTGTGCGGAAGGTGAAGTAAGCTCCATCCGGTGTTTGATCGGTGAATGCCGGTGGGACAGACAGATATATTAAAGTAAAGAAACAGAAGGAGGAGCTTATGGCAACCGTAAAACCTTTCAGAGCGATCCGTCCGGACGCCGCGTGCGTTCGGGAGGTGGCAGCACTTCCATATGATGTATATTCCCGTGCGGAGGCACGTGAAGCGGTGGCCGGTCATCCGCTTTCCTTCTTAAACATTGACCGACCGGAAACCCAGTTCCCGGAGACGCAGGATATGTATGCACCGGAGGTGTACCGGAAGGCTTCGGATATGCTGCAGGCAGAGATCGCAGACGGGACCTTCGTGCGTGAAACGGGCGCATGCTACTACATCTATGAGCTGACGATGGAGGGACGGGCGCAGACCGGCATCGTCGCGCTCAGTTCGATCGATGATTACCTGAACGGCATCTGTAAGAAGCATGAGAACACGGTGGAGGAGAAGGAGCAGGATCGTATCCGTCATGTGGATATCTGCTCGGCGCAGACGGGACCGATCTTCCTCGCCTATCGTGCACATGCTGGGATCCAGGCGATCGTGGAGGAGGTAAAGAAGGAGACGACGCTATATGATTTCGTGACGGACGACGGCGTCGGTCATCGGGTATGGAGAATCGCGGACAGCGAGCGGGTGGCGACGCTGGAGGCACTTTTCGGGAAGGTGCCGGCGACCTACATCGCGGATGGCCATCATCGCGCGGTGAGCGCGGTCAAGGTCGGTCTCCGGCGTCGGGAGGCGCATCCGGACTATGATGGCACGGAGGAGTTCAACTACTTTCTGTCGGTGCTGTTCCCGGATAAGGAGCTGAAAATCATGGACTACAACCGTGTCGTTAAGGATCTTCATGGGATGGATCCGGAGGACTTCATGTTTTCCATCGAGGAGGATTTTCAGGTGTTCCATCTGACACAGCCGATTTCTCCGAAGGTGAAGGGTGAGATCTGCATGTACCTCGGCGGAGAGTGGTTCCTGCTTCGCGCACGGTCAGAGCTGCTGTCGGCGCGTTCTATCGATCCGGTCAAGGCACTGGATGTATCGCTTCTGCAGGATACGATTCTCGGCCCGCTGCTGGGCATCGGGGATCCGCGTACCGATAAGCGCATCGAGTTCGTCGGTGGGATTCGGGGACTTGGGGAACTGGAGAAGCGCGTGAGTCAGCATACCTATGCGCATGCGATGGATGGCAGCCTCGAGGAGCTCGGCCCGGCGGTCGCCTTTGCGATGCATCCGACGGGGATCACGGAGCTTCTGGATGTCGCGGATCATCATCTTCTGATGCCGCCGAAGTCCACCTGGTTTGAGCCGAAGCTTCGCTCCGGTATTTTCATTCACGAGATCGAACGATAAACGGCGAGAGGGGTCCTTCGGGACCCCTCTTTATGTTTTGTGAATGGAACATGCAGGGAATCTTGATTTTGCAGGTGGCCTTCCGTATAATTATGTTTACTGCAAAAATGCAGCTGGCCATCCGGTGGACGAGATGCCGGCGGGTGAAAGAAATGGAGAACAGATGGAGAATAATAACAACCAGGGGAACGACGGCAGAGGCTTCCGGCATTCGGGGCAGACTTTTATGATTCTGATCATCGCCGCTGTCATCACCTTTTTCGTATATACACTGATTCGTGGCGTGTTTGTCACGGGCGTGACGCAGGAGATCAGCTATACCGAGTTTGTCACGATGGTCGACAGTGATCAGGTCCAGAAGGTGGAGTGGGGCGACAGTGATATCACGATCATCCCGAAGGAGGGTGCGTCGATGCCGTCGGACAGCGCCGGAGAGTACAGTACGTACCTGAATCAGGTGGATGTCCGCTACTATGTCGTGCCGGTCGGTGCAGACGCCCAGAAGCTCGTGGACCGTATGCTCGAGCATGGCGTCGTCATCTATAAGAAGAAACCGGACAATTCCGGATTTATCATGGAGGCCCTCATCAGCATCGTCCTCCCGTTCGTTCTGATTTTCGTCGTCATGAATATGACCATGCGCCGCATGGGAAACGGAAACGGCGGCATCATGGGTGTCGGCAAGTCGACCGCGAAGATGTATATGCAGAAGGAGACCGGTGTCACCTTTAAGGATGTGGCCGGTGAGGATGAGGCGAAGGAGTCGCTGATCGAGATCGTCGACTTCCTCCATAATCCGACGAAGTATACGGCCATCGGTGCGAAGCTTCCGAAGGGCGCCCTGCTGGTGGGCCCTCCTGGAACCGGTAAGACCTTACTTGCGAAGGCCGTGGCCGGCGAGGCACAGGTGCCGTTCTACAGTCTGTCCGGTTCGGACTTCGTCGAGATGTTCGTCGGCGTCGGTGCGAGCCGTGTACGTGATCTGTTTAAGCAGGCGACCCAGTCGGCACCGTGCATCATCTTCATCGATGAGATCGATGCCATCGGTAAGACGAGAGATACCCGCTTCGGTGGAAACGAGGAGCGCGAGCAGACCCTGAATCAGCTGTTGTCCGAGATGGATGGCTTCGATGCCTCGAAGGGTATCATGGTCATGGGTGCGACGAACCGTCCGGAGATCCTCGACCCGGCACTGCTGCGTCCGGGCCGTTTCGACCGTCGTATCGTCGTGGAGAAGCCGGACCTCAAGGGTCGTGTCAATATTCTGAAGGTGCATGCACGGGATGTGCAGTTGGATGATTCCGTCGATTTCAACGAGATCGCACTGGCGACCTCCGGTGCAGTCGGTGCAGACCTCGCAAACATGATGAACGAGGCAGCCATCACGGCGGTCAAGCATGGTCGTAAGAAGGTATCCCAGGCGGATCTTTTCGAGGCGGTCGAGGTCGTGCTCGTCGGTAAGGAGAAGAAGGACCGTATCCTCAGTCAGGAGGAGCGTCGTATCGTTTCCTACCATGAGGTCGGACATGCACTGGTTTCCGCGATTCAGAAGGATGCGGAGCCGGTACAGAAGATCACCATCGTACCACGTACCATGGGTGCACTCGGCTATGTGATGCAGGTGCCGGAGGAAGAGAAGTATCTGAACACGAAGGCAGAGCTTCATGCGATGCTGGTGACCTTCCTGGCGGGTCGTGCAGCGGAGGAAATCGTGTTTGATACAGTGACGACCGGCGCTGCCAACGATATCGAGAAGGCGACGAAGCTGGCGCGTGCGATGGTCACGCAGTATGGTATGTCGGAGCGCTTCGGACTGATGGGCCTCGAGAGTCAGGAGTCCCTGTACCTCAATACCGGACGGACGGTGATGAACTGTGGTGATGATACCGCGACGGCCGTCGACCAGGAGGTGATGCAGGTACTGAAGTCCTGCTACGAGGAGGCGAAGCAGATCCTTCGCGAGAACCGTGAGGCGCTGGACCAGATCGCGGCGTTCCTGATCGAACGGGAGACCATCACCGGTAAGGAATTTATGGATATCCTGCACCGGATCCAGCATCCGGAGGAGACCGTGGCGGATACACAGGAATCGATGATCGACGTGCAGGCGGAGAAGCTGGCGCAGGATGTGCGTAAGACCGAAGAGAAGGCTTCCTTCGAAGAGGTACGTGCACGCTATGCGGCACCGGACGTGGACGGTAAAGAGGGCGCATCGGCGTCCCCGGCATCAGAGGATGCCGATACGAAACAGGCATAAATGCAGAGCTGTCTGCTGGATGATCTCCGCAGACAGCTCTTTTCTCATTCATGTCCTCCGGCTTCAGGCAGCCGGTCGTGCCGTTTCATCGAGTCCCGGATGCGCTACGGATCCTGCAGTGTCGGAACCTCTTCCGGATGGAAGGTGAAAATCTCCGACGGAACGACGTCGAGATAGTCGCAGAGCATGGCGACGGATTTCAGTGAAATCGGCGCATCCGAACGCAGACGCTGCATCATGCTGCCGGAGATGCTCATATGGGCGACGAGATCGTACTGTGTCAGATTTTTTCTGTGCAATGTACGCCAGAAAGGCGCGTAGGAAATCATTTTGTCATATGAACGCTTTCGCTTGGATCTCATGGTGGATACCGTCCTTCTTTCTTTTTTTTCTTGGGATTGCATCGGAAAATAAAAGGCACATCGAACCGGTTTGAAACAGCCAGCGAGCGTGGTTTTCAGAAACAGGATTTGGCTGAGGAGAGGATATCAAACAGATAAATAATGTTCTTTAAATTCATTATATATAACGAGGGTGGGAGAGAATGCTGAGGATGCCCATTATATTATTACTGCTGATTATACCAGCCATTCTTTTAGCTATATCAAAGCACGAAAGAAGTATACTGATGCCGGAAAGATACAGCCTCTGCTCCAGCCGTATCCGGCGGCCGCATCGCTTCATTTTTCTTTCGGATCTCCATGAGGTTGAGTTCGGAAAGGACAACCAGCGCCTGTTGGAAGCAATCGACGCAGAGCATCCGGAGTTCATTCTGATCGGTGGTGACTTCATCCGCTGCCATAAGGTCCGGCCATGGACCGGTCATCGGCACCAGGACAGTGTCGAGGTGAGCTGCCGCTTTCTGGAGGCCATCCGAAACCGCTACCCGACCTACTATGCCATCGGAAACCATGAGGCACGCCTGCGGGAGAAAGCCGGAATCGTGCGTTGCACGAGTGGGGCGAAATATGATACATATATACAGGATATGGCCCGGGCAGACTATGCACGACTTGAGGAGGCGCTGAAGGGCGTCCATGTACTGGATGATGACTGTGTGACGCTCGATGAGCTCGAGCTCAGTGGACTGACCCTGGATCTCAGCTACTTCCGGAACATGCTGACGCATCCGCGGAAGCCGCTTCGGGAAGAGGAGATCCGCGCGAAGGTCGGTACGCCGGACCGAACGAAGTTTTCAATCATGCTGCTGCATACGCCCATGTATGGGCATGAGGCCCTGCGACATGGCGAGGATCTGGTCCTCAGCGGCCACTACCATGGCGGCACGATCCGGATTCCGGGGATCGGCGCGCTGATGACACCGCAGTTTCAGTTTTTCGTCCGGGAGTGCGCCGGCATCTTCCGGGAGGGAGAGGGCACACTGCTCATCAATCGCGGACTCGGTACACATTCGATCAACATCCGCATCAACGATAAGCCGGAGATCTCCGTGATCACACTGCTGCCGGAAGGCACCGGCTCTGCACAGGAAAAAGAATGGCACAGGAATTAACATTTAAACTGGAAAAATTTGAGGGTCCGCTGGATCTGCTGCTTCATCTGATTGAGCGCGATAAGATCGACATCTTCGATATCCCGATCGTGCAGATCACGGCAGAATATATGGACTACATCACGCAGATGGAGGAGGAAGACCTCGATCTCGTCTCGGATTTCCTCGTGATGGCGGCGACGCTCCTCGAAATCAAGTCGCGCATGCTGCTCCCGAAGGAGGTGGATGAGGAGACCGGTGAGGAGGTCGACCCGCGTGCGGAGCTCGTTGCCCGCCTGCTCGAGTACAGGAAGTACAAGTACATGGCAGAGCAGCTCGAAAACCAGGAGGATGAGGCAGAGCTTTACTTCTATAAGCCGCCGACGATTCCGAAGGAAGTCGAGAAGTATGTACCGCCGATCGATCTCGATGCACTGCTGAAGGACGTGACCCTCGAGCGCATGCGGAAGGTCTTCGAGGATGTCATGAAGCGGAGAGACGAGTCTGTCGATCAGGTCCGCTCACGCTTTGGTGTGATCAAGCGGGAGAAGATCTCCCTGGAGGGCCGCATCCGCGATGTACTGAAGTATGTCCGCGGTCATCATCGCGTTTCCTTCCGGCACATGGTGGCGGAGAAAAAGGATAAGATGGAGGTCGTCGTCAGCTTTCTGGCCATCCTGGAGCTGATGAAGATGGGCCGCATCACGGCCGTACAGGAGCAGCCGTTTGGCGACCTCGATATCGCAGAGGTGGAACGCCCGGAGGACTCGGATGACGAGCTCGACATGAAGGGACTGGAGGATTTTGACTGATGGAAAAGGAAGAGCAGAAGACGAGGGGCGAGGAAACGGCGACGCCGGCCACTCCGACAGATACCGGCACCGCAGCAGCACAGGAGGACAATGCCTCCATCGGGCTCGATGCGGAAGCACAGAAGCTGGCCGAGGAAATCGATCAGGAGTTCTCCGCGGATCTTCTCGAGGAGGAGCGCATCGTCGAGGCACTCCTGTTTACGATGGGCCGCTCCGTCGGCCTCGATGAGATCGCGACAGCCCTCAATGCAGGAAAGAAAATCGCACAGGATGCGGTCGAGCGACTTATCGCGAAGTATGAAGAGCGTAAGGGCGGCATGGTAATCAGACGGCTCGAGAAGCGCTACCAGATGGCTGCGGATCCGGCATGTTATCCGGCCCTCATCCGCGTGGCGAAGCAGCCGAAGAAGCCGGTACTGACCGACGTCGTGATGGAGACCCTGTCCATCATCGCCTATAAGCAGCCGGTCACGAAGGCGGAGATCGAGCGTATCCGTGGCGTCAGCTCGGACCATGCGGTCAACCGTCTCGTCGAGTACGGCCTCGCGTATGAGGTCGGACGTCTCAATGCACCGGGCCGACCGGCTCTGTTCGCGACCACCGAGGAGTTCCTGCGCCGCTTCGGCGTGAGCTCCATCCAGGAGCTTCCAGACCTGAATCCGGAGGTCGAGGCAGAAATCAAGCAGGAGGTTCATGACGAGGTCGTCGATATCATGGGCCACGCCGAGGAGACCGCGCCGGAAGCAGAAAATGCAGCCACCGAAAGTGACACGCCGGCTGAGCCCGGCTGAGAATCGCAGCGATCGGACCACGCATCTACACAGCGTACAGCTCCGCCTCAGATCAGATGAAGGCGGATTCACAGAACAGGAAGGACAGCATGATGGAAAAAACAATGCGTATCAAATATCATTCCGATGAGATCGAGAAGCTCGAGTACATCGCCGGGAAGAGTGACTGGATCGACCTCCGTGTCGCCGAGAATGTCACCCTGCAGAAGGGCGAGTTCCGCCTCATCAGCATGGGCATCTCCGTGCAGGTGCCGGACGGCTACGAGATGCTGCTCGCACCGCGCAGCTCGACCTTTAAGAATTTCGGTCTGATCCAGACGAACTCTCTCGGCATCATCGACGAGAGCTACTGCGGTGATCACGATATCATCCGGATGCCGGTGTATGCGACCCGCGATACCGAGCTGCATGTGAACGACCGGATCTGCCAGTTCCGCATCCTCGAGCATCAGCCGCACATCGTATTTGAAGAGGTGGACTCCCTCGGCAACCAGGACCGTGGCGGCTTCGGCTCCACCGGGAAGAACTGAGGTGCCGGAGATGCATATGCTGAAGCCAATGAAGACGGCCGCATGGGTCGGATGCGTGGCCCTGCTGCTGACCGGCTGCGGGAATAAGGTGGAGGAGCTCCGCCTGCAGGGCATCGATCTCGTGGAAAAAGGGAAATATGAAGAAGCCATCACGACCCTCGATGAGGCGATGGAGCGGAGCAAGGGCCGGGTCGGTGCCGAACAGTATGACATCCTGCTGTATAAGGCGGAAGCCGAGTACATGCTCGGCGACTATGATGCGGCCCGGAAAATCATCGAAACTCTGCGTGAGGTGAACGGAGATCAGGAAATCTATCTCCAGTTCCAGACCCAGCTCGACGCGCGGCAGTACGTCGAAAGCGCGACGAAGGCGCTGAATGACGGCGATATGGACGCGGCACGCGAAAGCCTCGACCAGGCGAAAGCCGCCGGTCTCACGAATGATAAGGACTACCAGTTCGATGAGCTCGTGTACCTCGAGAAAACGGCACAGTGGACGGAGGCCTACGAGGCGGTCCAGACCTTCCTCGACAACTATCCGGGGGATGCCGATGCGACCCGCGAGCTCGCGTTTCTGCGGACCCGGATCGATGAACTCTCGACCAACACGGCTGCCGGCGGTACCGGCGTCCCATCGACGACCGGCTGAGAAGCAGGCTGTCCGTATACGATGTGACAGACGGCTGTCGGTGCTTCCGGTGCTAGTGGCTGCCGTTTTCGCAGGGATTTGCTGTGATTTTACCGAATACGGACGCAGAACATACATGGATGTTTGACAGCCTGATGCTTGCATGCGTCAGGCTTTTTGATTATACTTTTTTTGTTTCGTTTGTGCACACCGTTAGGAGGATCTCGCTATGAAATCATACACGAAGATGACGAAGGACGAGCTCGAGAAGGAGCTTCACGAGCTGAAGAAGCAGTACGAGAAGTATCAGGCGATGGAGATGAGCCTCGATATGAGCCGTGGCAAGCCATGTAAGGAACAGCTGGATCTCAGCATGGGCCTGATGGATGCACTGACCAGCGGCTGTGATATGTACTGTGCCGATGGTACCGACTGCCGTAACTACGGTGTACTCGGCGGTATCGAAGAGGCGAAGGAGCTGCTCTCTGATATGATGGAGAACAACCCGAACAACATCATCATCTATGGTAACTCTTCACTGAATGTCATGTATGATTCCATTTCAAGATCGATGACCCACGGCGTCATGGGTTCTACACCATGGTGTAAGCTCGATAAGGTGAAGTGGCTCTGTCCGGTACCGGGCTATGACCGTCACTTCGGTATCACCGAGTACTTCGGTATCGAGATGATCAACGTTCCGATGACACCGACCGGTCCGGATATGGACATCGTCGAGAAGCTCGTAAAGGAAGACGACGCCATCAAGGGCATCTGGTGCGTTCCGAAGTACAGTAACCCGCAGGGCTACAGCTACAGCGATGAGACCGTACGTCGTTTCGCACGTCTCCAGCCGGCTGCACGTGACTTCCGTATCTACTGGGATAACGCCTACGGTGTACATCACCTCTATGATAAGAACCAGGATTACCTCATCGAGATCCTCGCCGAGTGTAAGCGTGCGGGTAATCCGGATATGGTCTATAAGTTTGCCTCGACCTCGAAGATCACCTTCCCGGGTTCCGGCCTCGCAGCACTCGCGACGAGCTCGAACAACCTCGATGATATCCGTAACCAGATGAAGCACCAGACCATCGGTTATGATAAGGTAAATCAGCTTCGTCATGTACGTTTCTTCAAGGATATCCATGGCATGATCGAGCATATGCGCAAGCATGCCGATATCATCCGCCCGAAGTTCGAGACCGTAGAGGGCATCTTTGAGAAGGAGCTCGGGGGCTTAGGCATCGGTGAGTGGACGAAGCCGAACGGTGGTTACTTCATCAGCTTCGACACCATCCCGGGCTGTGCGAAGGCGGTCGTAGATCACTGCAAGAAGGCCGGTGTAAAGCTGACCGATGCCGGTGCGACCTTCCCGTACCACCACGATCCGGAGGATACGAATATCCGTATCGCGCCGACCTACCCGCCGGTCGATGACCTGAAGATTGCGGCAAACCTGTTCTGCCTCTGCGTAAAGCTCTGCTCCGTAGAGAAGATTCTCTCCGAGAAGACACACCAGGCCGTCGAGGTTCTGGATGCACCGGAGTCCGAGGCACCGGCACAGGCATAATAGCTGAGCTGAGAACGTAAAAAGTCCCCTGCAACGCTGTGTTTTCATCGAAGAAAACAGCAGTGCTGCAGGGGACTTCGTGCTTATCTGGAGTTTCAGTGAAATGTTTTGTGTTTTTCGGCGAAAAGCGATCCGGGACGGCCATCAGTGAATAGAATGGATCTGCCGGTGGAGGCCCTGTACATCAGCTCAGGAGCTGCTTCATGATGTGCGCGTAGATCTCCTGATTATTGGCGGCCCACTTCGCACACATACGCTCGGCGGAATCCTGATCCGGAACATTGATATCGACAGAGAAGAGGAGCGAGCTTTCCTCCCGGACCTCCATATGCACGATATAGTTTCCGTTATCATCCTGCTCATAGTCGGTATAGTTCGAGGACTCCTGACGGAGCTTCAGCTTGTTCGCCTTCAGGAACTTGTTCATATCCTCGATCGCACCTGACGAGATGTCGCTGCCGAAGAGCTCCAGTGTCTCGGAGCCCTCACGTGTGATCTCATAGCGTGTTGCGTTTCGCGCGGTATGCGCGGTGATCAGGTGCGCATCCTCCAGTGCGGAAATCGCCTGCTGCAGAGTGAAGTAGGTCGTATACTCATAATCCAGAAAAAAACCACTCAGCTGATTGTTCGTCAGCGGGTAGTTGATGGATTTCAGCAGATAGAGAATCATCAGCTTATACAGGGTTAGAGGCTCGGTAATCATAAAATGCCCTTTCTATCGTTCTATGTTTCATTATAATAACAGGAAAGAGGGCGTATTTCAATGTGACGGACCTTTTACACGCGGCTTTTCTGTGTTAAAATATACGTTCATGGAGATTTTTGATTATGAAAGAACGCATAAATAAGCTGGCCAGAGGCATCGTCGATCTGGCCTGTCCCGAGCTTCGTCTCAGCGATACGGCCTTCCACGGGATGGTCTGCGCGGGCGAGACCTTAAAGCTGGATCTGATCCTGACATCGGAGAATGGCATCCTTCTGAAGGGCCTGATCTACTCGGACAGTCCATATGTGACGATTCAGAAGAATACCTTTCTCGGACTGCGTACCCGCATCAGTGCGCTCGTCGACGCACGTGCACTGAAGGATGGCGATCATATCGAGGGGGGACTGTGCATCGTATCGAACGGTGGTGAAACACGGCTTCCGTTTGCCTTCGAGGTTCGTTCCAGTGCATCGGCCGAGGTGATTCCGGGCCTGCGTACGCCGGAAGACTTTGTAAAGCTGTACCAGACAAACGGGGACGCGGCTCTCCGTGTATTTGAATATGATGATTTCGTCCGTGCACCGTTTATGAACGATGCACGTTTTCGCGCGCTCTATGATGGCCTTCGGAAGGGACCGGACAGGGTACATGCACTCGAGGCCTTTCTGTATGCCATCCGGCATCCGGAGCAGGAGACGGCGACACGGGCACCTCGTGCAGAGAGCGGGTGCACGAAGGAGACATTGAACAGAGCAGACGTACCGGTGGAAGAGCTGGAGGACGCGGAGCTCATCGAGGAGGCGGCCGGCTGCTGTATACGTGCAGGTGCGACGACGGCGCTGGCGTTTCGGATCTATCAGCGGGCGATCGAGATGCAGTCACAGATCACCCGGCTGTATGAGTACTATATGTATGCGATGCCGAAGGGCTATCAGGGTCGTCTGCCACGCGAGGTCTATCTCTACTTCGCCTATGAGTATGATATCCCGGAGAACATGAAGCTGCCGCTGTACTATAACGTCGTGATGAATTTCGGCGCGGAGGAGGATATCTATCAGCGCTTCGAGAAGAAGATCCAGAAGTTCACGATCGATCAGCTGCTGAAGTCGGCCTTCGACCAGCGTCTGAGTGTGCTGTATGAGCGTATGATCCTCGCGGATATGGTCGACGAACGGATCGGTACGGTACTGCCGGCGATCCTTCGCGCCTGTCGCGTGTCGACCAGCGACCCGCGCATGCGCTATGTCGTCGTGCGCTACCTCGAGCTTGATCGGGAGGAGCTCTATCCGCTGAAGGAGGGGAGTGCGTATATCCCACTGTTTTTCGAGAACAGTGTGCTGCTGTTCCAGGATGCGTACGGCGACCGTTACACGGATATCGCGTATGAGAAGACCCGGATCATGGAGAAGCCGGAGCTCGAGAAGCGTTGCTTCCAGGTGGTGCCGGAGCAGCCGATGCTGAAGCTTGCCCGGGCACGGCGCATCGCACGAAATGGGATCCAGAGTGCAGAGGAGCTGCAGCTTCTCGAATCGGTGATACGCGAGATGCCACTCGCCGGACCATACCGCGCCTATCTTCTGAATGTGATTCTGAGATATCATGATAAGCTGCGGGACTCGGAGCCTGAGCTTAGTGAGGAGGAGAAGCAGTTCCTTGCGGAGATCCCTCTGCAGGAGCTCGACCACAGTGAGCAGAAGATGCTGCTTCGGACACTGATCCGGCAGAATATGTTTGAGGAAGCCTACCGCCGGATGCTGTCGAGCGGTGAGCGTGATCTGGAGCGTCTGTACCTCGAGCAGCTGGTACGAAGCCTTGTCGCCTCGGAGCGTCATACGCGTTCAGCGGAGCTCATGGATCTCGGCTACGATCTGTTTACGCTCGGCACGAAGGATAAGACGATCCTGCGTTATCTGATGGAGTACTACAACGGTCTGTCCGGGGATATGCTGGCGATTCTGCTGCGTGGACAGAAGCTGAAGGCGGATGGGCAGCGGGAGATGGCGGAACGTCTGCTGGCGCAGATGCTGTTCAGTCGGACCGAGCAGGGGCTCGACGATGTATTCGAGCTCTACCGGAGCTTCCCGGATGCGGAGAATGTGCTGCTGCGTGCCTATATCACGAAGCGCGCGGTGGATTATTTCATCGACGGCCGGGTGATCCGGGACAGGGTGTTCTCAGATATCTATGGCATCGTGCGGGATGAGCGCTATAAGGAGCGTGTCCCGGTGATCTATCTGCTGGCGATGTCGAAGCACATGTCCGAGCAGAAGGATCTGAACGGAGAAGAAAAGCTCGTGCTTCAGGAGACGATGGACTATCTGATCCGGAAGAAGCTGATTTTTGCATATACGAGAACGCTGTACCGTTTCGTGCGGATTCCGGACAGCGTGATGGACCGGTACTATATCGAGTATCATGGGCATAAGGATATCCGCCCGTCTCTGTATTTCCGTATCCTCCCGGATCAGGGGGATTTCGAGGAGGAAGAGATTACGAGAATCTATCAGAATATCTATGTGCGCCCGGTGACGCTGTTTGCCGGGGAGCGTGCAGAGTACCAGATCTATGAATCTGCGAAGGATCAGGTGCCGGCGGCCAGTGGCAGCATCGCCTGGGACGGTACCGTACGCCTGAAGGGGGACACCTACGATATTCTGAGTGAGATGTCCGGACTGATCGGGAAGGACCAGGATCAGGAGTTATACCAGGCTATGCACCGTTATGTCCGGAATGAAGCCGTCATCGAAGCCCTTTTCACGAAGGAGATGATGGAAGCGAAGAGTGTGGAGTAAGGAGAGCAGTTCTGTGAGTCGATATATAGGAATTTCACTGGACGATGACTATACAAATGTCTGTATCAATGATGAGACGGTAACGAAACCGCTGCCGACAGTCATCGCCAAACATAAAAAGGACGATCGCTGGACGGTCGGAGAGGAGGCCTATAAGGAGACCCTCGCCGGCTCTGGTGTAATCGTCGATAAACTGGTCAGCCTGCTCGAGAAAAACGGGACGGCCACCATCGCGCGTGTGAAGTATACGGCGATCGATATCGTCTATCATTACTTCCAGGAGCTTCTCCGGACAGAGGAGGATCCGAGCGAGGAGGATCGAAGCGGGGACATCGTCGTCGTCACGATCCGGAAGGCAAGCCGCACCATGGTGGAGAAGCTGCAGGAGGCCATTCTCCGGACCGGTGTCCGGGAGGAGAACCTGCACATCATCAGCCATACGGAAAGCTTCGCGCATTTCGTGCTGCACCAGGATTCCAGCCTTTACAATCGTAAGGTGGGCATGTTTGAATTAAATAATCAGTGTCTCTGCTACTATGAGATGCATGTATCCCGCGGAACCCGGCGCTTCGCGCTGCTCGGCTCCGAGGCGGAGACCGAGGCCTTCAATATCGATATCCTGAAGACGACCTCCGGCGGGAAGATCGCCGACCGGATACTGACGACCGTCGCGGAGCGGACACTGGGGAAGGACGCCTACTCTGCGGTATTTCTCTGCGGGCGTGGCTTCCGGGATACGAATTTCGCGACGAACTTCATGAATTTCATCTGCAATCGTCGCCGTGTACTGATCGAGCCGGGACTCTTCTGCATCGGTGCAGAGATTCATGCCCGGAACATCGATGAGGGAAAGAGCGAGGAGTACACGATTCTCTGCGATACACGCGTGAGTGCGGATATCTCTGCACGTGTCGTGATCAACGAGAAGGAAGAAAATCTGCCGATCGTGAAGGCCGGTACGAACTGGATGGACTCGAGAACCTCCTATGAGCTGATCGAGGACGACCAGGACTACATCGATTTTCAGGTCACCTCCCTCGCCCATCCACGTCGTCCGATCCGTCTTCGCATGATGCTCGACCGCTTCCCGAAGCGGGAGAACCGTACGACGAGGATACGCATGTCGACGGAGTTTGTGGATGCGGAGACCCTCCGTGTCACCGTACGGGATCTCGGCTTCGGTGATCTCTTCCCGTCCAGCGGACAGGAAATCACCGAGGAGATCGACCTCGCGGACAAGGTTTAAATAAGGCGGGAAATATGGGCTTATTACTATGTACAAGGTGTGCACAGCACCCGTTCTACTATGAAAAACTGGATATCAATCTCTGGTCGATCCAGGAGCTTTCCTATGTGATCTACCACTATCCGATCATGCTGCCGACCGATCTCGTGGACCGGAAGCTGAGCGGCTGGATCCGTGATGAGCTGCACATGGGTATCCTCGCCGCGAAGCTCGAGCAGTACATGGGTTCCGGTGAAGGCGGGGAGCTCCAGGAACGACTGCTGCTCATGATTCTCCGTGAGAGCAACTACTACACGCAGCAGGAGATCAGTTACTTCGAGAGCGAGTACCGGCGTCTCCGCCATATCGATCGTGACCAGTTCTATGACCTGCTCGGCGACGCCTACTTCCACATGGGCCGTTATGGCCGGGCGATCGAGGCTTATACCGAATCGCTGCACTATCAGGACAGTATGCTCGTCAAGATGAAGCTCGGCAGCGCCTGTGTTACGGTCATGCAGTTCCGCCGTGCATCGGATATCTTCGAGCAGGTCTTCGTCGAGACCGCGGCGCTGGAACCGCTTCGTAAGCTCTACTTCATCTCGAAGCTCGAACCGTCGGTGAAGACGATCGAAAAGTATATCGACCATATCGATACGGAAATGCTTGCAGATTGGGAGCTTCAGTATGATAATGTACTGACACAGGCCGAGGATTCCGAGCATGTCCGCCAGGTCGACGACGTCTACCAGCGGGATCGCAGCGAATTCCGGAAGGAAGCGAAGCTCTGGCTGGTCAAGTGGAAAAAGGAATACCGCGAGAAGGTATAAAAGAAGCGGCGTCGCCGTCCTGCAGAAGACGAGGTCAATGCAGACGACCGGAACGCCATCACCCATCTCAGAATCTAGATAGAAGAAGGAAATGATTATGAAAGAACTTGCAAAGCAGTACAACCCGGAGGAGGTTGAGGACCGCATCTATGATATGTGGCTGAAGGGCCACTATTTCCATGCGGAGGTCAACCCGAACAAGAAACCGTTTACCATCATGATGCCACCACCAAACGTGACCGGTCAGCTGCACATGGGCCATGCCCTCGACAACACACTGCAGGATTCCCTGATCCGCTGGAAGCGTATGCAGGGCTATGAGGCACTGTGGCAGCCGGGCAGTGATCATGCCGCGATCGCAACCGAGGTAAAGGTCACGAATAAGCTGAAGGAGCAGGGCATCGATAAGCACGAGCTCGGTCGTGAGGGCTTCCTGAAGGAGGCCTGGAAGTGGAAGGAGGAGTACGAGTCCAGAATCGTCAACCAGCTCCACAAGATCGGCTCCAGTGCCGACTGGGACAGACTTCGCTTCACCATGGACGAGGGCTGCACACACGCCGTTCAGACGACCTTCATCAATCTGTATAAGAAGGGCTACATCTATAAGGGCTCCAGAATCATCAACTGGTGTCCGGTCTGCCATACTTCCCTCAGTGATGCAGAGGTAAACCATGAGGAGCAGGAAGGCCACTTCTGGCATATCCTCTATCCGCTCGCGGATGGTTCCGGCCAGATCGAGATCGCAACCACCCGTCCGGAGACGCTGCTTGGTGATACCGCTGTCGCCGTCAATCCGGAGGACCCGCGTTATAAGGATATGATCGGTAAGATGGTGAAGCTTCCGCTCACGGATCGTGAGATCCCGATCGTCGGTGATGAGCATGCGGATATGACCTTCGGAACTGGTGCGGTAAAGATCACACCGGCACATGACCCGAACGATTTCGAGGTCGGCAAGCGTCACAATCTGCCGGAGATCAATATCCTGAACGATGATGCGACCATCAACTGTCCGGGTTCGAAGTATGATGGCATGGACCGCTATGAGGCGCGGAAGGCCATGGTACAGGATCTGACCGATCTCGGTCTGCTGGTAAAGGTCGTTCCGACGAAGCATAATGTCGGTACCCACGACCGCTGTGGTACCACGGTCGAACCGATGATCAAGCCGCAGTGGTTCGTACGTATGGAGGAGATGGCGAAGCCGGCGATCCGGGCGATCGAGACCGGTGAGCTCCAGTTCGTTCCGGAGAACTACAGTAAGACCTACCTTCACTGGCTTGAGAACATCAAGGACTGGTGTATCTCCCGTCAGCTCTGGTGGGGACATCGTATCCCGGCCTACTACTGTGAGGACTGTGGTGAGATGGTGGTCGGATTCGAGGCACCGGAGACTTGCCCGAAGTGTGGTGGACATCACTTCCGACAGGATGAGGACACCCTCGATACCTGGTTCTCCAGCGCACTCTGGCCGTTTGAGACCCTCGGCTGGCCGGAGGAGACCCCGGAGTACAAGTACTTCTATCCGACCGATGTACTCGTAACCGGCTACGATATCATCTTCTTCTGGGTCGTTCGTATGGTATTCTCCGGTATCGAGCAGACCGGTAAGGTTCCGTTCCACAAGGTGCTGATTCACGGACTCGTACGTGATGATCAGGGCCGGAAGATGAGTAAGTCTCTCGGCAACGGTATCGATCCGCTCGAGGTCATCCAGAAGTATGGCGCGGATGCCCTTCGTATGACGCTTCTCACCGGTAATGCACCGGGTAACGATATGCGTTTCTACTGGTCGAGAGTCGAGGCCTCCAGAAACTTCATGAATAAGGTATGGAATGCTTCCCGCTTCATCATGATGAACCTCGATAAGGCGGATCTTCCGGAGACGATGCCGGCAAACCTGACCATGGCCGATAAGTGGATCCTCAGCAAGGTGAACAGCCTCATCGCGGATGTGACCCGTAATCTGGAAGCCTGCGACCTCGGAATCGCCCTCGATAAGGTGCAGAACTTTATCTGGGAGGAGTTCTGTGACTGGTACATCGAGATGGTGAAGCCACGTCTCTGGAACGAGGAGGATGAAACGAAGGCAGCCGCCCTCTGGACACTGAAGCATGTGCTCATCACCTCATTGAAGCTCCTGCATCCGTTCTGTCCGTTCATCACCGAGGAGATCTTCGATACCCTCGAGAATCCGGAGACCCCGCTCATGCGTCAGGCATGGCCGGAGTTCAGTGAGGCGCTGAACTTCCAGGAGGATGAAGCAGAGATCGAGACCATCAAGGAAGCCGTACGTTCGATCCGTAATGTGCGTACGAATATGAACGTTGCACCGTCCAGAAAGGCGATGACCTACGTCGTGACAGAGAACGAGCGCGTAAGAAAAACGTTCGAACATAGTAAGGTATTCTTCGCTACCCTTGCCTATGCATCGGATGTTATAATTCAGAGTGATAAGACCGGCATCGCAGACGATGCCGTAACGGTAGCGATTCCGGATGCGGTGATCCATATCCCGTTTGCGGATCTCGTGGACATCGCAAAGGAGATCGAGCGTCTCGAGAAGGAGAAGCAGAAGTGGGAAGCAGAGATCAAGCGTTCCACCGGCATGCTGAATAACGAGCGCTTCACTTCGAAGGCACCGGCAGAGAAGGTAGAGGAGGAGCGTGAAAAGCTTCAGCGGAATACACAGCTTCTTCAGCAGGTGACCGAGCGTCTCGCTGCCCTCAGTAAGTAAACGTGGGAGGAAACAGATCATGAAACGTACACATGTAGTGGGTGTCGCTCTGGCACTGGCACTGTCAATGACTGCGCCAGTGGCAGCGATGGCGGCCGAGCACCCTGCAAGCGATGTCGAGCTTCAGGAAGTAGCGGCGACCCAGAAGAGCAAGTTCGCCTGGGAGAATACCGGGACGAGCTGGCGCCTTCTGTATCTGACACCGTCCAGCACACAGTGGACCTACGCCCATAAGTGGGTACAGATCGGTGCGAGCTTCTATTATTTCGATGATCAGGGCGATATGGTCGAGGGCTGGTTCCAGGATGCGAGCGGTCGCTGGTTCTTCGCGCAGTATGACAACATGGCTCGGAACAATCCGGATGCCGGAAAGGTCATCAACGGCTGGGCACAGATCCGCGCGACGAACGGAAGCATGCAGTATTACTACTTCGGAACCGATGCGACGACGGGGATCCCGAGCGGTATGTACGGAAGCGATGCAGCAGGCTACTATAAGAGCTATACCATCGATGGTCAGGAGTACCAGTTTGACTCGGACGGTCACTGTGTACAGACGATGATCGGCATGGCGAAGACCTACGGACGCAATCGAACGGAAGTAAGTGATCTATAAGGATGAAGGCAGGAAGCGGATGAGGCTCCCTGCCTTTTCGGGTGCGCCTGGCGGCGCACGTTTCTAACCGGTGTAAGTCCGGAGTTCGCCCGGTA
>ERZ1026856.164-NODE-164-length-47115-cov-41.591351_pt1 | contig 47115 bp, 53 predicted proteins | sample MGYA00380158_ERZ1026856 | MGnify/ENA primary metagenome ERZ1026856 (study PRJEB33269, sample SAMEA4719794) | human gut metagenome | biome: human-associated habitat; feature: organic feature; material: feces | place: Cameroon | collected 2013-10 ... | reverse complement strand
AGGCAACACAGCAACGTCAGGACGAATACGAGAGTCCATGGCACCCATCTTAGCAAGGATATTGGCAAGTTTCTTACCATCCAGTTTGGTAACCTTAGATGTACCAAGCCCCATCTTCAAAGCGGGAAGCATATGCTTTACGCACATACGCACACCGTACTCATGAGCAGTATTGGCAATAGCCTCCACTGCCTGATAAATACCAGAGTTCTTGAGCTGTGAAGCCATAGCCACCTGCGTAAGAACCTGCATAACGGGACCAAGGGTTTCGCCAGTAGCTCTACCCAGTAGAGCATCGAAGGTCTGAGTAGCAACTTCTTCTGCTGCACGATCAGAGTACCCTTGATTCTTGAGCCTGTCTCTGATAATGTCCTGCGCTCTACTGATATTCAAACCATTATTGAGGTAGAACGTCTCACCCGTATTGTCCTTCATATGAACATGACTAAGAGCAATACGTCCAGTCTCTTCCTGAATGTTTCTATTCACGGTGTTCATGAAGTCACCACCGAGAAGAGCCTTCAGAGGGATACCCGTACTCTTACTCGGAGTGCTGTAATCCCACATGTAACGCTGTTTGAATGCACTGGCTTCACCAATGATCTTTGCATTACTGACTGCCTTAAGTTCAGTAGCCTGAGCAACAAGTGCACTCAGATTCAGGGATTCCAAAGCCTCTTTAGGAATATCAAGATCTCCACCAACTTCAAGAATAAGTTCAGCGAGTCTCTGTTCGTTCTCAATACCTGTAGATCTAATAGCTTGCTTGAGATCGTCATGACCAATCTTAGTGATGTACTTGGACATCAGGAATGCACCGATCTTAGTAGCGTCTACTTCTTCCTTAGTAAGAGCTTTGATGTCATCAGCCATCTGCTCACCGAGCATAGTGAAGACACGTCTGTAACCCTTCTGCATCCAATGACCGTTAGACGAATCTGCCCACTTGGTTCGAACATTAGTAACGAACTCATCTCGCCTCTGGAATTCAGCTACAAGGACTTCGATGTCCTTTCGGAGCTGTTCAATTTCAGCTTCCATCGTCTCAACAACAGGATGATTATTACCTACATTAGCTCTAATTTGTTCAAGCCTTGTGATCTTGTTTTTGAGTTTAGTTTCCTGATCCGTAATGTGCTTCAATCTCTTGGGCCTACTCTGCTCAAGAGCTTCCACCATAGTAATAGCTCTACGATACTCTTCTTCTCGGAGACCGTTGGCTACTTCATCAATTCTATCAAGAGAAAACCTAGTATGGATGTAGTTTTCGTCTACGGCAACTTCTCTGATATCCTTACCGAGACGGTTAACCATATTACCCAACTCAGTAGCAAGCCCAGATTCTCTGTAAGCCTCTACCCATTTCCTAGCGGTAGGACTAAGAGAGTCGATGTTAGGCTTCTCCATGACTTTGACAGCACCAAGTGTGAGGGAGTGCTTCACAGGAGGCTCAGGCTTAGCGAGCTTACTGGTATCTGCACCAGTGTTCTTAGCATCGGCTACAGCCTTGTTATAGGCATCCATCTCGGCTTTGTACTTTGCATCAAGCAAACGATTGTATTCATCACGAAGAGACACAGGACTACCATCAGTTACGGTAGTCTCATTGATCTTCAACTCCTGCTTGAGCTTACTGATTTTCTCAGTGAGAGCGTCAATGTGCATCTTACGTTCAGCCACAGCCCTATTATAGTGATAGGTATTGCCTAGGAACGCAATAGCTTCAGCATGTGCCTGCTCTCTATCCCTAAGAGGAATTCTAGTATTGGCAGACTCAAAGCCGAAAGCCTGCTTAAGTTGATCAAAGAAACCGGCATTAACAAGACCCTTCTCGATACAGAGGTCTTCAAACTTCTTGAGCTTAATGCTCAGCTCAGCCTGCAGGGCATCCTGCATAGCCGCCGCAGAACCACTGTCTGCTGCATGTCCAAACTGAGCAGCACCAAGGAGTTGTTCATCGAGCCTATCCCCATCGGATGCCACTCTGAGGTCATCAGAGAGCGATAGAGGGACTCCGTAAGCCTTCCTAGTAGGTGCCCCCTTGAGAGGGGCCGTGGACCCCGTAGAGGCCTTGTATGCGCGTCTAGGAGCATCTGCAAAGACCTTATTAGCGGACATGCCTGCAGACATACCAACACCAAGGAGACCACCAATGCTAGCAGAGAGGATGATTGCATTCGGATTATCATAGTTCCAAGCAACTCCGGGGATAGCCTGAACTGCACCTGCACCACCCCAGTACGAGGCATACAGCGCTTTCCTAGCTACAGGCGTCATACCCTTCTCAACCCACTTGGCGAACTTAACAGCGGCACTAGTACCCTTCATAGCGGCACCTACGGGACCTGTAGCGAGCAGAACCGCGTTCTCAGGAGCTACGAACTGCGCACCAAGAGCAACAACTGGATGATCCTGCCATGCCTTTTCAGCCATGAGCTTATGTTGAATAGTGACTCTAGTATGGTCCTCGTCTTCCTTGGATCTAGTGTTCTTGATCTCATCAAGCATGGCTTCGTTGAGCTTACTACCATAAGTAGTCTTCATCTCTTCCATGAACTTGTTGTTAGCACCACTATCTACGTATGCTTGATCAAGACGATTAGGTTTAGTTGCTCTATTGTACAGAGCGGTACTCATGCTGTCATACAGCCACGAGTATTTGAAAGCCTGCCACATATCAATGCTATGTTCAGGCTTGGAGTAATTAGCGGGGGAATACGAGGACGTAACGCCCTGCCATTCCCCAGTAGAAGGAGTCCCCACTCCGAAGTCAATATCGGGGACTGCCGTTGAGTATTTTTGTGGGAACATCCTTTATCCTTATTAGTGTTCAGTCTCGTGCCAGAACTTGTAGTACATTCTGAGACCGCGTTCAAGTTTCATCTTTCTACCAAAGCCACTCTGTTGGTACGGAGCAGACGCCTTAAGTCGATCCATAGCCGCATCAAGTTTATTCTGCTTCACAAGCTCAAGCGCTTCATAGTACCCGTTGGCATTACGCCCTGCATGCCAAGAGTAGTCGGTAGTCGCAACGATCACAGGCAACAGCATAGGGTTAGTCGTAGCCCTTTCCCAATCCGTACCCGTAGCCTTAGAGAACTTGGTCGGAATGTTGTTGAAGTACCAAGTAGCGAACTCACACGTAACTCTACTAAGAGCGATAGCATCACCCTCAGCGGCTTCAAAGCGCTTATCCCAAGCAGGATAACCCCTCTTGTAACCAATACCGATCACAGGGTCTTTAGTAACCTTCGGATTAGTAGCAGTCCAATTCAGGAGCATACCCTCTTCCTTGGCAAGCTCTGTCATAACTGTATTACCAAGAGCCTGACCAAACACAGAACCAGACATGGCACCAGTAACATAGAACGTGTCAAAGCCGTTCTTACCATTACTCACCTTAACAGGCGTAATGTTATTATGCGAAATATCCATCAAATTCTCGAATAAACCAATAGCATCCACAGCATATCTACGATAGATATTGCCAAGGGTATTGGCATGCAGAGGACCTACACCCTCTGGATTAGCCATGAATCTCTCAATGACATCAGCATCTCTCTGACTCAGAGGCGGATAGTATTTGCCATTGGGACCATAGAACCCATGACGCACTCTGTTCAAGATATGCTGTCCAATAAAGGACAAGCTATCCTCAGCACCCTGAAGAGCGTTATAAGCATCCATAGCAAGGTTCAACTCAGGAGCTTTGAATTTCTCCTTGAGATAATCACCTGCCTTGCTCATCACGAGCTTAATGGCATCGACAGTGTTCTCATTAGCCTCAGCGAGCAAGTCCTGCACTTGAGCTGTGTTTTCAGGATTACTAATCCAATCCCAAATATCAGTAGCTTTCTGCTTAACCTCAGCAGGGATGTCAGAGTTCTTGATGTCTGCACCAATAGACTGAATAGTCTTGGAAGCGCCAACGAACTTATCCTCTGCGTCCTTAGCAAGAGCGTCAATATCAAGACTATCGTAAGATTCACCGATGCTATCTCTGGAAGCATCCCATGCAGTCTTAAGAGCCTCACTGATATTCACAAAGTTATTACTAACCTCTTTGTACTGGCTCTGAAGTTTATCGGGATCAGTAACGAACACGAACTCACCCTTGCCAACATCCATGATGTTACCGCTGGATTTAATGTTCTCTACACTTTCAGGATCCAAGAAGTCACTATCTTCGAACTCCGTAATCCTAGATCTTAGATCCTCAGCAGACACGATCTTAGAACTAGCAGACTCCTGCTTCTGAGCAACGTAATCGTCTTTGAGCTTATCGTAGAGATCAAGCACCTCTCTATTGGTGTACCTGTGTCTAGCAGGCATACCAGAGTCAGCAGGCTCAAACACCTGTTCAAGTCCGCCAGTATCAGGATTCAGGAACAGTGCAACGTCGCTATTACCGAACGTACTAGTAACATCACCAAGACCAATGTTCTGCCTCTTGGCAAGCTCAGTAAGGGTACTCTGAAGAACTTCAGGAATGAACTCTCTAGTGGTATTACCGTCACTACCAAGAATAGCAAAGATGGGTGCATTACCATTGGGAGAGATCATTGTGTAACCATCATTCAGAGACTGTACAACACCGACAGCCTGAAGCGTCTCAAGCTCCTTACCTTCCATAAGCGTAGTACCTGCGCTCTGAAGCATGGAAGTGATGTTAGGCGTGTAAGCCTTCATGGTAGGAGCAAGCACCTGAGCAAGTCCCTCATTGAAGCCAAGACCGCCAAAGCCATAGCCAAAGAACGTGTACTTATTAGCTACACCTTCACCCAACCAATTAGCGATCTTAGTGTCCTCAGTAATGCTATCACCGAGCTTGTACGTACTACCGCTGTTGAGATTACTCCAAGCCTCGTGGAGCTTGTTGTTAATCTCCTTGATGACTTCAGGCTTCTTATCACCTGCAGCAGCACTGGCTGCTTGAATTGCAGGGATAAGCTGTTGATCCAAGAAGATACTGAGCTTCGGACCAAGATGATCCCTAACAGTCATTCTGATGTTGGGCTCATTAGAGTTAATGAGTTGACTGAGCACCATAGCAGTGTGGGCTACGTCGTCACTGAAGAAGTCACCAGAGGCGCTCATACCGTTGGTAAGTTTCGTTGCAAGCCCTTCAATGTATTTATGACTACCCTTGAAGTCAGTGAACTGACACATCTGGGTAATGATGTCTTTTGCAACCTCTTGCTGACTGTAAGGAGTACCCGTCTGTGCTGCAATAGCTTTATGCTGGTCATCCACTTTTTTAGCGAGGGTCTTACGCCAAGACTCGCTACCAGGACTTCCTGCAAGAGGTGCCATACCAGAAGCCATGGCGTTACCCTCAGCCTTCAAAAACTGAGCCTTCTTTGTACTAAAGCCATTCAGGAGACTAGCAAGCGTCATGGGTTCAACACCCATAGCCTTCATGGTGGTAAGCATACCACTGAACTGCTGTTCCAGTTCAGGAGTGTACACCATTTCAGGGTTATTAGCTACAATACTAGCCTGAGCAATGTAGTATTGTCTAGCTTCACCGAGTTTATTCTCAGCAAACACCTTGATGCCAAGACTCGTCTTAGGATCAATGTACCCATCCTTGACGAGTCTATCCATGGTACGAGTCATACTGTTCACAAGACCCACAGCCTCTGGAGAATCCATCTTGGCATTAGTGAGCATGTTCTGGAAAGACCCACCAAGAATCTGACTACGATACTGGAGTTTGTCAACCCCCATGACCGTAGCATTGGTGTCAATAGCATTGATCTGGTCTTTCAGTCCCTTGTACGTAGCTTCTTCATCAAGGATAAACCCCTGATTACTAAGCCTAGCAGACTCAGCAGAGTTACTAAGAAACGAATTAACGCTCATGTAGTCACCGTTCATACGGTACTCATTAGTCTTAGCAACCATCTGCTCAGCATGGTTCTTTACAGCCGCACCCTGAACATTCTTAAGTTGGTTAATCAGATTATCAGCCGCAGAAGGATTCGTATCCCTGAGCTCAGTAGCAACATTAAAGAGACCTTCTTGAGATTTCCTGATCTCTTCCAGCATCTCTTCACTGCCCTTGCCATTAGCAATGGCTGTGTTCACAATGTCTTGTGCTTTACCAATGACAGTCTGTAGATCAATCTGAGCCTTTGCGTACTTGGCTCCCTTTAGATACTGATCCTTACCGAGCCAACGATCAGTATCCACAGCGTTAGCCAACTGGTCAATCTGCCCCTGTCTAAAGGCATTGTCTTGGATTTGCTTGTACGTAGTGCTAAAGAGCTTTCCCAAGTTCTGAGCTACTTCGCTGTAATCCGTAGGCGTGTACAGTTGATCGCTCGTCCCATGATAAGGATTAACAAACGAGGCACCACCTGCACCTGCAAATTTCTGTTCAATCATTTAAAGCCCCAACATACTAGAGACCTGCGGACTCATTTTCATTCGATTACTGTAGGATTTACCATTTATAGTCAAGCCGCTTGAGCCTGTGCCCCACGTGGTCTTACCATTCCAAGAGTCGCTTCTCTTCTGAATGTAGTTGCTATTCTGTGCGCTAGTCTTACTAGACCCACCACCTCCCTTTGAGGCATAGGACTGTGCAATGCTAGACCCTGCACTAAACAAATCCTGAAGAGCCTCAGCGGCATTGAACTTCGGACCATTGACATTAACGCCAACGAACTGAGCATCCGCAGTATTGATGAGATTCTGAGCCTGAGCATTCAGATTCCACTGCTGGGTTTCGTAGTTGAATCTAGCCATCCAATCCTGTTGAGATGCTTCAAGGGCGACTTGGCTCTTGGCATACGCCACTGCACTACCAACCTGATCAGCTGCCGCTAGCGTATTCCTAGCCTCAGCATTAGCCTTCACAGCCTGAGTCTTGTTGTACATCAAGGCACTCTGAGTCTCCATAGCGAGGACTGCTCTCTGTCTGGAGACTTCAGAGAGGTTTCTACTAAGCTCTTGAAGTGTGCTCTTGTTCTGAGCATCAGCCGCTTTCAACTGGGATTGAAAGGTCTTCCACGCTTCTTTAGTCTGTAACCTCCCAACAATACCGCCAGTAACGGTACCTGCAATGGCACCGATGAGCATACCCCAAGGACCACCCATCTGGAAGCCCTGAGACATCCCCTGAGCAGTCATTTTATGCGTAGTGTTCAGGGGATTATTGAAGGTTACAGTGTAATTGTTATTTCTATACGCCATATGTTAATACTGCTTTCTGTTTCTATTCTGATGAAGTCTGATGTTGTAAACCAACGACAGAACATTCATCTCTTTAGTACCTGAAGTGCTAAGTCTGATTTCTGCTGTATGAGCATTCAATCTGCAGGGAACAAGGATGTCGCCAATCTTACTGATCTTGTTCTTACCAAGGTCCAGTTCTCTAGCGCTCCAAGTAAGACCAGTACGGTTGTACTTCTCTTGTGAAGTATTCACATCACTGAGGGTAACATTGAAGTTACCGCTTCTCTGAACAGTAATCAATGCACTCTGGAGCGTATCCTTTGTGTCAGAGATCATGCGTCTGTTGCCTGTGCTGTAGCTAGTGCTGTACACGACAGGAGAGTTCGGAGTAACGGCACTCTCATAGCACCAACCAACCATGATCTTGTCAGTCTTGTACGAACTGTCGAGCGTGATGGTATTTCCATTGATTGAGGAGGTACCGATAGGCTCACCCACAAGACCTGCCGTAAGAGACGCAAGAACGAGCTTCTCGCGGTTCTTAGTGCCTTGGAGGTGCGGAGGTATCTCGATGGTCTTGGTCGTCGCCTGAGACGTTCTAGACACGCTTACGGGCACATCCTGAGCACAGTCGAGGAACACCACAGTATCCTGCGTGAGGTACTGCGCAGTCTTCGTATCAATACTACAAATCAGACAGTTGTTACCATCTTCAGAAGCATCAAGCACTACACATACTTTGTCTCCAGTGTAGTGCATAGCACAGACTCTACCCGGAAGTTTCCATTCATGGAAAGAGATCAGAGTACGTTCCTGATTATTCCAGAAGTATTCACAGACATAGACAGTGTACGGATCCTTATCACTCGTGAAGTACACGATGTTACTATTACTGGCACAGACAATGTGCCTACAAGACCCCTGCATCATCTTAGGAATATGATCCGTAAGAGACTGCGGAGTGTACACAGAAGACGTGTATGCAGACGGAGTAAGTTCTCCTACACCGAAGTAATCACCACTAGGCTTACTAGCGTACATCAACGTCTGACCAACCACAGCAGGTCTTGCACTCGTGTCTACGTTCTCTTCAGACGTAATCACAAGCATAGCGTTCTGTGACGTAATGGCTACATTACCAGTAGGAATCACAGCCTGATGCGTACTAGCGAACAAGATCAAGTCTTTGTTGAACTGCACGCTATGTTCAAAGCTAGCACTACTGATACTACCAGAAGCTACTTCAAAAGGATCATCATCAAGGATCTCAGTAACGGTACTTCTCATAGTCCTAGTAGGATATCTACTTGCACTGAGACACACTCTAGAACCACTCATGAGTACCAATCTACCCATGAACGTACCAATACCCGTGATACCATCGTACACATAAGCAGGGGTAGGATTGTTTTCCTCATCTCCTGCCTTTCTACCCTCGAAGTCTACAGCCTTGATGGTAACGCCAGTACCTTCTTCATTAGGAGAGATCTGCACAGGCATGTTCTGAATCTTCTGTACAGAACTTCTCCTACCGCATTCATTCCAAGAGAGAGTGGCATGATCCCACTCATAGTATTGCATAGCAGAAGTGCTAGTACCTACCTGACAAATCCAATTGTCAGCTACACGAGGAAGCGTAGCAGGAAGTTCAGACACATTGCGTACCTTAGCTCTAGTGCTAGCTGTAGCATATGTGGTGCCTGACTTGTTCACAACACCCAGCCAGTCACCGTCCTTCTTACCGTCACCAAGACGGATGAACACACTAGCACCTTCTCTAGTCGGATAGATATTCGAGAGACTATAGATCTTGTCGTAGATCTCCTTAGCTACACCTTCAGGCGTACTCTTAGCCGCATCACCAGAAGCAGTACCTGCAGGAGTAGTGTACGAGATCTCGTGAGAGAACGCTACCCCCTTGTACTTGCCTTCAAGTCTGAAGGAGTATTCTTTGAGGAATGCACCCGTTTTAATGGTGAGATACCCACTAGTCTCATCGAGATAGTCAGCACCACCCGTAACAGGCTTTGGCTTCTGTTCTGTATTCAGAACCCAACCAAGACTAGTGTTGTTCGTAGCTCTAAGGGAGCCTGCCTTGCTAGCCTTGAAGTAATCCGTCTGACCACTGGACAACAAGGTCGTCATTCGCTTGTCTAACGCAAGCCATTTACCTGAGTTCGTAAAAACGATAAGGTTAATCTGCAAGGAACCCACTTCCATGTACTGAGACCACACCTTAGTCCAGTCAATGTCCCCATTAGACTCTAACTCAAACGCCTTGAGAAGTCCGGGTCTGCGTCTCAAACCCGTAACAGGGTCAGACAGCATATTCACTTGCTCAGTGAGTTGACCGTTCTGTCGTTCTCTAGGCGTCTGCTGTGAGACACCATACAACAAAGACGGATACGCCAATTCAACGATCATACTCTACCTCTTAGGTCAACAAGGATCCCAGATACGTAATCCCTGCACGGCTCTTCCACGTGCAATACTTTCTCTTCCTGAGATGTTCAGCAAGCATCTTATTGTATGCTTCCTGTTCTCTCAACTGCATCTCCTGCAGTACGTCTTCAATACCAAAGTCCATGGTGTAAGCCTTACTAGCCGCTCTACAGGTAATCCACTGAGCTACAGTTCTAGGAAGGTCTTCGAACTTAATGTCCTCATGAACTTTGATAACAACCTTTTCTTTGAACACGAAGGAGCCAGTATCCAAATCAAAGATGGCTCTACCTCTAAGTTCATAGTTCTTACCGTCTGCGGATTCAATGCTAATAGCATTCTCAGGAGCAGGCATATCACCTTCGCTAGACGGATACAAGGTAACCACTCTTGTATTAAACCACCAACCCTCTGCCAACAAGGTCTTACGAACAGTGTCAATGGTACTCGTAATCAAAGTAACCGTGGGATGCTTATTGTCCACACGAGTTACAGGTGCCTCACCAAAGTAAGGCAGAATATTATTTACAGCTTCCAACAAATCCATGGGGAATCCCCTTAGTGTCAGAGGATTCCCCTCTGAATTACTCAGCCTTAGATGCGGTCTGCTTTTCGGATGCCTTACGGGTTCCGGGCTTAGCCTCAGCCTTCGGGGCACCCTGATACCCAGGTCGGTTCACTTCGTGAACTGCGGCCTGAGTATTATGTGCAGCAGACCAGACACCCTTAATACTAATGATAGTGGGCATACTGGTCTCCTAAATTACGGCGAAGGTTCTTCGAACTTGCAGACAACACAAGCGTCAGGACGACGGATGCCCACGTTGTACATCGTGTAGCAGTCAAGCACCTGAGCAAAGTTCTCATTATCCTGCCAGAGATTCGTCGTGAAGTCCTTAGCCTTGATCGTCACGAGCGTCTTCGAACGAGAGAACGTAATCATGCCCGCCTTAAGGTCTTCAGCGTCGCACTTGAAAGCCGTACCAAGCGGGTGCGCATTCGTGTCCGTCGGCCATTCAAGAACCTCAATAACAGGAATGCCATTGAGTCGGACCATACGACGACCAGAGTAGTCACCACCATTCACGTTATCAAACTGAACGTTGATGAGCTTCGGATGCTCAAGCAGAGCAGAATAGATCTCAGGCTTGACAATCGTAACCATGTCAGCAAGCGGAACCTTGTTCTTGATGAGGTAATCAACACCCTTCTTATGAGCAAGGTTAATAGCGATAGCATTAGCTTCAAGTTCAGCCTGCGTCTTAGCATCAGCCTTGAACTCACCCGTCATCTCAATACCGTCATTGATGGACGGCTTGAGGTGCGCAGGCACCGTAACCTTACGAGCCTTGATGAGCTGAATGATATGCGCGTTGTCATACATTTCAGCGAATTCATAGCCATTGTTACGAGCGATTTCCATAAGACGATCAGGAGCCGTCCACTGGTCCTGCCAGTCAAAGACTTCACGGATATACAGCACCGTATCAACAGAGAGAATCATCTTCTCGTTCGTGACTCGCTGTGCCGTCAGGGTTTCACCTGCCTTACGACCCATGACCTTGGACGAACCAATTCGGTCGATACGGTACGTATTCGTTTCGTTAGCAACAGAACGTTCGTTCGTGAAGCCACGCATCACAGCATTGTACTCGAATCTGGATTCGACTTCGCCAAGATACATTTCGAGATGCTGATCGGTATCGGCGTCCTGACCCGACCAATGATTTCGGGAATAATACGGCTGCCACTGAGTATTAGCCATTCTTTAGTTTCCTTAGTTAAAAAAATAAGGGAGCACTTGGCTCCCTGTTTAATTAGATACCCTGCTGTCTACCGATAGCACGGCGTTTCATAAGATCCTGATAACGTCTACCATACGTACCAGATTCGAGAGAGGCACCACCTGCCTCCTGTACGAGCTTACCCAACTCAACCTTGAGTTCGTCGAAGCTCAGCCCCTTCTGGGGAGTCATACCACCACCCATCTGAGGCATGGACGATGCACCCTGCCCATAAGAGCCAACGCTGTTCATGAGCATCTGTGCACCTTCCTTAATCTTACCATTGTCAATCATCGTCTTCACCGTCTCCTTGAGATACGCAGGAGCGTTGGCGTTGAAGATAGCAACTGCCTGATCCCACGATTCCTTACCACCTGCAATCTGATACGCAGTATTGCGAATCATGTTGTCCGCATTGTTAGCCTGTGCGATCAGAGCATTAACCAACCCCTTAATCGTGTCCTCGGTACCTGCGTACTTGGAACTAAGCAACGTCTTGTCAATCAGTTCAGGATCGTTGTAGTCCACAGCATTACCGACAATCTGCATGAAGTCCTGCGGACTCATACCTGCAGAGGCAGTAAACGCCTTGATGGCACCATCAAGGACTGCGTCACCAGAAGAGAGGCCACCCCAGTCTGCGTCCGTCGTAGGACGCGTATCCTGAGACGTAGGCGCGTCCGTAGCCCTCGTTGGAGTGTACATACTCGGAGGCGTCGTCGGCGCCGTAGGCGCGTTATTAGGGGCATTCTGAGGGGTGTCAGGAGTACCTGCCACCTGAGATTCAGGATTCGGATTCGGATTCTGATTCATAGGGTCTGTCATTTAATTTCCTTAAAAACCTTGAAGCATACCGCCTGCCGCCTGAGAGGCGTCAAGGGCAGTAGCCTGTTGTTGCATTGCCTGCATTTGAGCCTGAGCTTCCTGAGCTTCCTGCTCAAGCTGTTCGTCAGACTTCATAACCTTATCGAGCGTAACACCGTTGTTCGTCAGAATCATGTCGATGACGCCTTCGGTGTTGAATCTCTTACTGAGCTGGGACATCGCAGGGATGATAACACCGAGAATCTGAATACTATTCAGAAGTCTTTCTGTGTCATTCCCTCTGCCAAGAGCAGCAGTACCAGTAAGGATCTCGAATTTGATCTTGTTCGCCTTGATAGCGGCTTCGATCTTAATGTCTTCTTCTGCCAAGAGCAGATACGCAATGGGTTTGTGCAGAGCTTCAGACAACTGGGAGTAAACACCACCCAGTGCTTGGTCTGCTTCAGCAACCTTCTGTTTGATCTCTTCAGCCGTGACTCGTTCTGCATCACGAACATTACTCGTGTACATAAACGCAATACTGAGTCTGCCGATAATCTGTTCAAGATCCACCAGAAGATTCTTAATCATGTCCGCATCACCTGCGTCAGTCTTACCAACTGCATCAGGATCAGCCTGAACCCATTCGCCAATCTCTGCTTCAGCAAGAGCGTCGATGTCACCACCACTACCACTCTTGACGAGATTCACTACTCTACATGCGTCGATCTCGTATTTGGCGAGGGCTTCGGAGAGACATGATAGCTTGGCGAAGTCTCCAGCGAGGTCTTCGACGAGTCCGTGTCCATAAGAATCGCCATTAACAATACTCCAAGCAACAGGAATGTAAGGGCACAGATTTTGAGCGAAGATGATTTCTTCTCCAACTTGGTGTCCTTCGATCTGCTGACTGACTCTGTACCTTCCATCTTCTTTAATCCTTCTGACTCGTGTATACAAATCGACAGTGTCTCTGGGTTCTTTACCCTGAGCATTGATAAATGCTTTAATGTCGACTGGAACTCTATCATAGCTAATCTGTTCACACAGCACCATGTCAAGCACAGTACCGTCTGCGTCTCTCAAGAGACTGTAGTTTCTCGGAGTGTACACAACGAGCTTGTTCTCCTTGCGTACAACCAAAGCATTACCAGTTACAATCAGAGTCTTAATCAACTGATGCAACTGTGCGTATCCTGCATTCATCAGAATACGTTCCGAGCATGTGTTCTCAATTTCAGTAAGAGTTCTCTTCCTTTCACCAAGAGAACCCAAGAACTGTTTAAGCTCCTTCGTATCCTTGAGCTTAAAGAAAGAAAGCCCAACAGGGAACAGGAGCTTGCACAGCTTAGCCGTGAGGTTATTAACCAACACAGCACCCATGGACTGGAAGTCACGTTCAATCACATCATTACCCTGAAGATCGTCAATCTTCATACTGTGAGGGAACACAGAAGCTACAGTCCACTTACTGTACTGTTCGAACTTATTGAGGAGTCTTAAATCCCTGTACTCCTCAAACAGGGTTTGATGCGTCTTGTCGATCATTAACTACCCGTCCCAACCGTCGTTAACCAATGCCGAGGGAAGAACTGACATTATCACCGACTCGCTTCTTACGACGAACACCACCACCGCTGTAATCAGCGTAGCCCGTCTGCACGTTACCAGACGCCCCCGCAGTATCCGCACCAGTAGAACCTTCAAGCATGAGCCTGTTCTCTCGCTCGATACGATCGCGTTCCTGCTGTTCACGCATACGACGTTCTGCTTCAGCGGCGCCATTATCACCGCCACCGCCACCGCCAAACCACTTCTTAACCTTTCCCATTACATAATCCCCAACGAATCACTGGATCCGAAATTAAAACGCTTCTTTCTCTTAGCGAACGGATCATCCGCATAAGAACCACCGCCACCAGTGTTGATAGTAGCAACGGCTTCTGCCATTTCGTCACCCTTGAGGATAGCGGCTTCCTGCTGCTCCTTGAGCTGTTGGTTATACAGCTCTTCCTGCTGTCTAGCCTGATCCTGAGCCGCCTTAGCCGTAGCCTTAGACTGGCTGTACCCACCAAAGGTAATCAAGTCTTTAAAAAATCCCATTAGATTTTTCTCTAAGTTTATGAAACGTACCTGAGTAGCTGTACGCACCTGTCCTTCTAGACATCCAGATGTACGAGCAACCGCAGTCATACGCAATTCTTAGCAAGCGCTTTGTAATCGCAGACATAGCTTTAGGACTGTTGCTTACAGTCATCTGCATAGTCAAGACAGAACCAACAACATGAGGATCATAGCCTATGTCGAAGATCGCAAACGCTTGCTTACCTTCATCATCAGTACCTACAAGAACACAATTAGAAGCACACACAGCAGATAGAGTCAACCACTGACTCCAAGGTACCTTATCACCTTGGTACATCGGGTAGTCTTCAGCGTGTGCTTCAATCACATTACGCAAGATATTGATGTTTGGTACCTCATAGTGATACTCATCGAGGGATACCATTAGTATCTTCCTTAAGCATCTTCTTTACCTGTTGCTCGATGTACTTAATAACTGAGCGTTGTCCATTACGATAGCACATCACACCGTACTTGTCATTACTAGTGTCTTCAGGAAAAACCTTATCGAGCTCTTTGACATGTAGAGGTAGCCATACTACTTTACCAACAGTAGTAGTTTGTAGAGTTTTAACAGTAGTTTTATTATTACTCATCTCATAACCTTGTAGCAAACGAGTATATAGTATACTATAGTATACTAGAGTGTATTATATAAAGAACTAATATAGTACGTAATGTATGCGCATACTAGAGTACATATTATATACATTAGTATGCTACATCTATACGTACTATAAAAGTTCTTTATTAGACCCTACATAGTAACATTAGGATACTTAACAGAATGCGAATTCCGATTCTAGTACATCCTCTAGAGACAATGTCCCATGAGGAGGGAGTTGTACCTCTGTTCGATTCTCTGCAGACAATACGAAATGGTCCTTGGCATCGTAATGTGCGTACAGATCCACAAATTGTCTGAGCAGTTCAGTTCGAAGAACAGGTACATCACAAGCGTGAGTACCAAAGCTGTCATGGATACAAAGGATACGACCGTTAAAAGCATTAACCACCTTAATCAAATGTGAACTATCCATCGAGTGAATGAAGTTCGGACTAATACCGTTGATAGCTTTCATGCGATTGTACTCTGCACCACCAAAGCCATAAGAGATATTCGTCAAACCCATACAGCTAAGACGCACTAGCTTCATGTGGTAGCTGTCCTTGTAGTTAACAACAGGAACACCTACTGGAGTTATCCATCTAATAGCTTCTTCTTGGGATTTAACTAGCTCTTTAAGAGCATCCATACCTTCCTTGGCTTTAGGAACAGTAGCTTCAACGGCTTTTCTAAGAGCCTTGCCAATAGGCGTGCTAAGACTGATGTAGCTATAACCGCTAGGGATCTCAACACCTTCATCGACTAGCTCCTCCGTTACGTAATCAATACAGCTTCTAAGCGTAGCGCTGTACACGTATGTCATCACAGGGCGCTTAGCCATAGACCTAGGGATTCCCCTGTCCTTCCACCACTTGATGATGAACGCATCATCGGTAACTTCAGGAAGGAACTCCATAGCCTTCTCAGCAACAGCCTTGTAGATGTCGTGCTTCTCATCAGAATCACTCTTTACGAGGTTCGTGTAGTACCCGCCTACCTCGTCTCTCAGCATAGCGCTGTAGTGCTGTAGACCGCTACAGGTGGCGTCCATAGCCACTGGGGTATGGGAGATATGCTTGGTGGGGTCAGGAAGTGCTAGAGCGCTCTCTAAATCCCATCCAGCTTGCAGGAGCGTGAAGGCAGTATCCTTCTCAGGAGGATCGACATTCAACGGGTCATGGAGGAATGCTTTAATTTCCTCCCAATGTTCGTCGACCCACTGAACTCTAAGATCGAAGTTCTTCTTGTCGTATCCACAGCAGTTGGCTACGTGAACCTTCAGCCAGTACAGACCTTCTGCACCTAACTCCTTACCCTCTGCAAAATCAATACACCCCTTGATTACATCAGCACTCTGGGGATTGATCGTGCTTCTGAAGTACACCCTACCACGCCAGTCAATGAACGCAGGACAGTACCACCTTGGCTCATCCTTGAGCTCATTCAGGTACCTGAGCCTGCCATTCAATCCGCTCTTCTTGCCCAGACGAGTATTCTCATACGTGTACCAGCTCTTCATTTCGAGCTTCCACTTCGTGAACAACTCAAGCTCATCCTTTGTAGCGGAGGCCTTGTCCCATCCTTCAGGGAAAGGGAACGGAGGTTGAGGCTGTGGACCATGGGGAGGAAGCCCAAGCAATCCCTTGGGAGAGGCGAACGCCTTCCTAGCAACCTCTAGGACGCGCGTATTAACGCGATACGGGACTTCCTGAGCCTTGGTCATACCTTCCCTTACCTGAGCGTCCTCGACGCCTCCTACGCGCTCTGTTACCCATTTACGTAGGTCTCTAGGCATGGCGTGGAGCTTCATCATCGGACAATGGTTCCTCAGCTCAGGGATAATGTACCCACCATTGTACATCCCCCTCCACGGAAGAGGCTTGATGCGCATCACAGGGAACTGGATCACTGGATGAATGTGGTCGTAGTTGTTCTGGATGAACATCTTCACTTCATCAGAGAGTTCAACCAGAGAAGGAGCACGACGACTACCGTTTGTGATCGTGAAGAGACCTGCCTTCCAGATAGTTTGCATCACTACCTTTGCAGTACCCAGTCTCTCCTGTTCGGTCCAAGGTTCGTAGTTAATACTAAGATCCTTATAGCCAGTGAGGTACTTGGCTCTGATGGTACGCACGTCATGTACACACTGCTCTTTAACCTGAGAAGCGATACGAGCATTGTAATACGGGTTGATCTCTTCGAACTTACGAGCGAGCAATTCCGTCTCAATAGCCATACCAATACGTCCCAAGATACACTGAACAGTTCTGTGTCGCGGTTCAGGAGAACTGCCGTTGGAAAGGATGATTCTCAAACCAATCATCATGGATGCTTCAATCCCTAGCTTACGGATGTGTGCGCTGTACTTTGCACCCACACCTCGACAGGGCTTAGCTGCTTCCGTAAGATCCTCAACCAACGTAGCAAAAGACCTATTGATGATCTTCTTACCAACACCTACATCAGGAAGCCTACCGTTATCAACGGCCTCCTTCATCTGTTGGTACGCTCTAGCCAAGCCTTCTTGGTAGAACCTACGTTCGTATTGAGCTTCTTTCTCAAGTTCTTCATCGGTATAATCAGGACATTCCGTCATCAGTTCTCCTTATGTTTTAAGATTAAAGCGCTAGCACATGGTCACAGAAAGCACTCAGGGTACAGTCTGCAGAATCAACGTCAGCAAACAGCTCGTCACCATAGAGCTTTCGGATGAGGCGCATGGCATCAAGATGTTCATTATACCAAATCTGACACGCCGTGTAAACTTCATAGTTGTCAACCATGGTAAAGTAGTAGTCCTTAGCCTTAGCCATATCAGATTCCTTCTGACCCTTGTGAGGTGCCCTAAGCGTGTACTTGATGATGTTACCAAGGACAAACGGGATCGCAGGAGCAATGTCCAGAAGATCGAAAGACTTTGCAGTCTTGGAATACGCATTCAGACTCTTCTTGAGTTCATCAGAGGTAACATACGGATCATTACTATATACCTCATCATACACCTCGTCATACGGCTCATCACCGTAGTAATCTTCTTCGCCTTCATAAGGCACATCTTTATAAAGCATAGTCAATCCCTTTAATAGTATTCTGTAATCTGACGAGAGTTAGCCTTACGGATCTTGTAGTAAATAAAGCAACTCTCAGGCTTCGAATTCCACACAGGCGCTCTGATGATATTCTCATCATTGTACGCGTCATACGTGTAGTAAACGATGTAGTAGATGGGCTCATCTGCAGTTGCATCAAAGAATACACAAGCGCAGTCGCGGGTAAAGCCCGAAGCACTGAGAATTTTAATCTCATCCCTATAATACTGCTTGTCATTCACCGCTACACATCCTGAATTACCAATAAGAGCGTCAATTTCCCACTTATTAAGTACGATGTAGTTTTCTTCCATAGTAATCTCAACGATTTAAAATACCAATAATACTTACATCACGACATTCAATCATGCCCTTCCCATCAAAGGGGAAGAACCCAGAGATATCATCGTGTTCAAAATACATTGCAAGGTAGAACTTGTCTTCTTGTACATCTTTGAACAGGTAGTACCAGCGGTGCTCTCCAGAGGCTTCATCATCTACCCTTTCATTCATAACGTACTGAAGGTAGTACCCATCAGCAATAACCTGCTCTTTGTAGAGCAATTGGTTAAGAACTTTGCTAGGGAACTTAGTAATCTTCTTACGCATCACGCATCTCCATAATAATCAACCAAACTCTGCATACTTTCCTTGAAGTCATCAGGAATAGCCTTGTACAGAAGATCAGCGAACTCTCGTGCGGCAGACTGCGCATGAGGATCATGCCTCAGACTCCACACTCGGTACCAGAACATCAGAGATCCAGTCCAGATCCATTCGGTCATGGTGTTCAGAGGAAGAACCATACGCGCTTCTTCGGGAGCGATACCTTCTACGATGAGTCGCTTGTATTCAGAATCTGCGTCTTTCGTCACTGCGAGAATTTCTCCTACGAAATACTCAGAGAAGAAGTGCTCTTCACCACAACCCTGCTTAGCATTCTGAGGGTACTTATGCACAACCTGCGGGATGTAGAACTCAGGTGCAGAGTCTACGTATCGACGAGACACCTCGTTCCACACACCGCCGACCTGATGCTTAACAAGCTGTCGAGCAAGGAAGATAGGCGCCTTGCACCTGAACTGAATGCTCGTATGAGCAAACGGGGACCAGTGCCTGTGCTTGGCTAGGTACTGCAGGAGCTTCACATCACTGAGGCTCATAACCTTGATCTCCTTGTTAAAGGAGACACGAGCGGCATTCACAATGGTGCAATCACTGCCCATGTGATCCATGTACTCAACAGAGATATCACTGATCTTCATGCTTATCCTCGAAGAACTTGTTGAAATCTGCCTTCTTGAAACCTGCTCCCTTCAGGAGCTTACCATCCGATCGGAAGGTGGGATTGTAGTTACCATTACTGTCATAGAACTTACTGGAATACTCCTTAAGCAGTTCACGCATGCCTGCTTCAAGGTTATAGCCACAAGCATTGGCGTACTGCATGCACACCCAGATAAGATCGCACAGCTCCTTCATTTCGTTAGGGGTACCAACAGGCTCCTCAAGAAACTCCTTGAACTCTTCAGCAATACACTTGCTATACAGGATTGCGTAATCCTTGTACAGCTTGGAGTTATTCCCTTTGCTATAGTGCGTTTTCAGAAACCAGTTCAAAAGTTCCATCTGGAGATTTCCGATAAGCACATTGGTTTGAGCTTCCATAGTATTTTCCTTTACATTTAAGATGTTCGATAAACGGATTACAGATGAGCACATCAATGTAATCCAAGATATGATCATAGTATTTGATCTCGTCGAACTTACGACCAGTCCAAAGCCAAATACTCTTGTCGGGGTACAAGGCCTTCACAGAGGCGCATACAAGCCCTACCTTGGGTCGATTGTACTTCTCCATGGGGTCGCCCCCAAGGATGCTCAGCCCCTCAATGTGAGGGGCTTTAAGCGCCTCTAGGATGATGCCGAGCGTATGGGAACAGAAGAGTTGTCCATAGCACGGATCCCAAGCCTCTTGGTTGAAACACCCCTTGCAATGCAAGGAGCATCCGCTAACGAACAGGGATACGCGGACCCCCGGCCCGTTAGCGGTATCGCATAGGTTGAGTCCAGAGTAATTCATTACTCACTCTTATGGAACGTAAGCTGTCCGACAGCTCCACAGTCAAGCCTGATGGTCACGTGGCACGTACAACCTCGCTTGATATGAGGCGAGATGAACGTTCGGGACCAACACTCCGTGTAAATATCAGCCGAAGTCTTCTTAGGATCCTTAACCACAACGAAAGCGATGTGGCTGTTATGGTCATTCACCCAAGCAACGAAGGAGCGAATGCTCGGGAAATTGAAGGTTGCAAAGTCCACGTGTCCCTTACAGGTGGGGTAGGCTTCGAATTCAGCGTTAACACCAATACGGGTAACGCTAGTGTACTTCTTAGGGATAGTCATTGTAGGGTCTTTCCTTAGTTAGTTAAAGGGTTTCTTCGGTGATTTCTTTCAACCAAGAGCAGTTAGCGTACAAGAGATCGAATGCGAAGATATCTCTAACGTCCCCGAGAGGGACACATACATCGTCATCCATGTTTTGCCAATCATACTCATCAGTGTATTCGCGAATCATCTTTTGAACTTCTTCTAGCTTTTCAAGAATGTCTTCTTTAAGTTTAGTCTTGTCTTCATTATGGGTCATAGAAATTATCCTTTCCCTTCTATGCAGTCTTTAATAGATTTGTAGCAGAGTATGCAAACAAATACCACTAGACCCACTGCGCATATATTAAATCCCAGTAGGAGTAAGGTTATAGCGCTTTGAACTAGCAATTCCATCACATACTTACCCTGTCTTTGATCTCTGCCATCTTGGCATCATTCATTCTAGAATGTCCATTGACATTGGAGTAACCCAAATAACCACAGACACGACTGATGACAGAGATGTTGTTGGAACCACAATGCGGACAGTGCTTGCCTACATTAGTGGAGTGCTCACCGCAGTCTTCACAGACTGCGGCATCAAAGTTCACACCTTGATAGAAACCGTTGTACATGCCCCTGATAATCAGAGCCTTGACGGCCTTCAGATTCTCAGGGTTATCAATTCTGATGTACTGGATGTGCCCACCCTGAACCTTATGGAACAGGGGGAATTCCCACGTTTGTTTCTCGACGGGCGAGATGTCTTCTGCGACGTGGATGTGGAACGAGTTTGTGAAGTAGTTTCTTCCTTCGAATTCATCTTTAACTCCGTGTGCTTTGCAATAGTCATGATACTGCTGCATCTGAGTACCACACAGGGATTCGGCAGGAGTACCGTAAAGAGCATACAGGTGGCCATCCTCTTCCTTGAACTCATTGATCTTCTTATTGATGAAGTCAACAACCTTGATGGCAAGGTCTCTGCCAAGAGCAGAGTTCAGCTTCAGACCATGAAGTTCAACAAATTCTGAGAGGGCGGTAACACCAAAGCTCGCAGTCATATACTGAGTAAGGTCACCGATCTTATCATCAGGATTGAGATTCCCCTTGTAGAATCCACCCTGACAGAATGCCATGGGGTTCGTGCATGCCTTCGTTTCAGCAACTGCTTCGTACCTCTTCTGGAAGAACTTACGAATAAGTTCAAGGTTCTCAGTGAGGTTCTCATAGAACTTCTCAGGATCCTTCTTGTAGATAAGAGGAAGATTCAGAGATACAGCGCCGATGTTGCATCGGCCAACAGACACGTACTCATTGGTTTCAAGATCGTACCAAGGCGTTAGGTACGCCCTGCAACCCATCGGATGAATCACGCACTGCTTATTCGATGCTCGGTAGGTTTCAGACACCGCACCATAGTCAGAGTTGATTGCAAGGTAGTCAGGGTACATGCACTTACTGGAGCATTCAACAGCCTTGTCAAACACCTCAGCATGCTCAGCACCACTGTGCTGTTCCCAGTCATAGAGATACACGAGCTTGGGAAACACAACCTGCTTACCCTTCGGACCATGCCCCTTCATGCGAATCTCAAGGATGGTTTCACACACCATCTGGAGGATCTCCTTGTCGAGATCAGGGAGGTCATTGCTCCATTCACCGAACGTAAGAGTGGTGAAGGCGAAGTCACCTCTGGAACACGGCACAGTGTTGAGCTTCAGCTCAAGAGACTGGAAGCCCTGTTCAAGTTCACGCTTGAGGTCACCAAGAGCCATGGAGTCGGCTTCGTCATGCTCCAGATTACAAGTATCGAAGTATTTCTTGAAGGCGTTATTGTAAGTCTTTCTGGCATACGGAAGGAGAGTCTTATCAATACTCGGGATGGTGAACCCACCGAACTGCTGTGCAGTAGCAACGAGCGTGATGTCACCGATAACCTGAAGCGCACTGAGCACGCTAGTAGGTTCAGTGTAATCCACATTGGACATACTGAATCCTCCCTTGAGGACATTACCCATGTCGAACAGACAGCAGTTGATGCTGTTGAAAATCATGTCTCGAAGATCATGGATATAGATCGTGCCTTCCTTCGTAGCTTGGAGCTCTTCCTTGTTCAGGTAGAACTGCTTGTACAGTTCCTTCGTGAGGTACCCCTTGATGAGCGAACCCTTCGTACTAATAAGCGAAGAGTCAAAGTTAGCATTCTCCCTATCTCCGAGAAGAAGAACGGTGTCCGCATCATCCTTCACCTTTTCAAAGGCCTTGGCATACGTGTTCTTGTAGTCTCTGAACTCCTTGTATGCGTCACCAATAGCCTTGTAGTCACAAGCATACAGCGCCTTGATTACGATGTTATGCATCTCGGACGTAGGAATGTCCTTGCCCTTGGACTCACATTCGAAAGTGATGTACGACTCCAGAAGCTCATGGTCGCCTCTATGGATGTTGCAGTTAGCACGTTGGCTGGCCTTGTCGATAGCCTTGAAGATCTTTTCCATATCGAACGGTTCGACAGTGCCGTCTTTCTTAATTACCTTAATCATGTTTCTCCTTAGCACGCAAAGCCTGTCTTGCTTTGCGCAATGCCTGCGCCTTTCTAGCGCGTTGTTTCCTGAGTTCTTCACGTTCTTCAGGAGTCTTGTGGTCGGGATAGATAATCCCAGTACCTTCATTGTTTTCTAGGTAATCAAGCATCCTGTGCAACCATGGGATGATGTCGCTGTACTTGGTGCTTTTGGCACCCCAACGGGCGGCTGCATTGCTTACCTTACCTTCAGCTGCATTGCATGAGCGATGCAGCACGCCTCTAATTTCTCCCGTCTCGTGGTCATGGTCAACCACGTAGTCGGATTTATTACCCATCACTTGAAGAGAGATGGGCTTACCGCAGAGAGGACACAGCCCTCCCTGCTTAGTCTTGATGTGTCCGATAGCCCATGCTCTGAGCTGGGACCTACTAATCTTTCTCAATCCTTCCTCCACTTCCTTTTGTAGCAATCTCTAAGCCATTGGACAAGCTCTTGAGGCATACTCGGAGTAAGTTCCGCAAGATGCTTCTGAAAGCTGTCTGCTTCATTACGTAGAAGCCACAGCATGTTCGCTTCAGGAAGAGGATTCTGATTGATTTCCTTGTATGCACTAAGCACTACAATAGCCGCAGTGACTTCGTCCTTGATAGGCTTTAGCAGTTCATAGGCTTTCTTCATACCGATGTTCTTGCCTTGGTACTTATCCAAGCCTCGAATGTTATCGGCAGTATCTCCCATGAGCATCTGCCACCAGAAGAACTTCAGTCCTTGCCCCCTAGCATGAGGAAGGCCAGACTCAGTACTGGAGATGCTAATATCACCAAAAGGGTCAGCAATAGTACAAACCCTGCCAGTATCCAAATCATACAGAGGATACACAACCATTCTAAGATCTTTGTCAGGACTGTACACAAGTCCTTTGTTGCGGTAGTAATAACTGTCGATAACCACTGCATCATCAGCCTCAATATCATAATGAGCAAATACCTCAATGTTCTTGTCATTGAGCAATGCCGAGATGTTCTGCCTGAGAGCTTCCAACAACTCAGGCTTTTTCTTGTCCTTACGATTACCCTGATAAGGCTTTACACCAATCAAGTTCATTCTTCCTGCTTTCAAACAACCTGCAGGCGTGATATGGACTCTAGCCTTCTTGCAGTTCGTAAGAAACATAGCTTCAAGAATCTTCATGTGTACGCATCGAATAGCTGTATCCAACTTTACGTACTTAGAAGCCGCCTCATAGCATGCCGCATCCCCATCCATGATGAGGACACGGTCCATGCTAGGCTTGAATTGATCGGTATCAGGGATCTGTATATCCCTGAGTTTCATTAGAACGGCACTTCGTCGAAGTTCTCATTGAAGTTCTCGGGAGCGGCTTCAAGAGACGGCACAGAACCCTTCAGAAGCTGTTCGAGCTTGCTGTTCGGATAGTCAGTAGCAGAGAGGCACGTCTCCTGAAGGAAGTTGTTCTTCTCAATGTAGATCGAATCCCACATCTCCTTCGTCGGATGGTTCCACAGGAAGACACGATAGACGTCTTCGTTGGGCATAGGAACAGGGTACTCAGTACGACGAATCGGATCAATGGCGTAGCCAATGTTGTCAAGGTCGATACGAGCATACGTGCCCTTGCCATTCGTGCTATGAATGATCGGCACAAGGAACGGCTCACCAAGAAGCTGTGCGAAGTTCTTGGCAGTCTTCTTGGCGTTCATTCGGCTAAAGAGCTTGAAAGCCTTGCTCTTCTCATTGTTCGAGAGCTTCATGCGATACGTACTGATCATACGCGGAGAACCGTCTTCCTTCTGGTAGCCTTCACCGTACAGGGCAAAGCCAATCTGGATCTCCATAGCGGGATCCTTCTTCTCACCCTTGAATTCCTGCGGCTGTTTGCCGAACTCAATGTACTCAACAAGTCGACCAAGGGCAGTACCAACAGGAAGCAGGTACTTCTCACCGCCCTTGGAGGCGGTACTCATGTCGAGGTCAGTCGTGGTTTCGTTTGCAATGTTCTTAATAGCGGAAAGCATAGTTAGTCCTTATTCTACGTGGGTTTTGTCAAAGAGGTTGTATCCCATTTCGGGTACGGCAGGGAAAGGTACTTCGTCGTACATCCATGCCTTGTACGATGGGATGTTCTGTGCAATGTATTTAGGTGTAGTGCCCATGATCCATGCTACTGCCTTACCCCCTCGTCTAGCGAGTTCTTCAGTCTTGCAGTCAATGTACACGGCGTCATGCACAGTGTTAATCGGTAGGATAGATCCATCAAAGAAGTTCTCCTTAATCAACCATCTAATGATCCTAGCACAGGCTGTCTGCACGATGAACGCACCTTCGCCTTGGATAGGATAGTTGCTGATCTCAGTGTCCTTGTAGTCTAGGACTTCTTTGTGATCCTTCCATTGTTTTCTTTGCCTGAAGGAGTATTCTGTGCCTCCAGGCGCTTTGTAGTATCCCCTTCGGAATACATACCATGAATTTGTCGCAGGATCAAGTTCTCGCTCAATGGCTTCAGGTAACAAGCCTGTCTGCTCAACCATTGAACGAACCTTGTCCTTAAATGCTCTGCTCTCAGGAAAGAGCTTAGCTTCAGTTTCGAGGAACTTCTCTGCTTCTTGTAGCGTACAGCCCGTTGCAAAGGAGATACCTCCTGCAGAGGCTCCGTACTGAGCAGCGAAGGCTCTTGGTTTGATTGCCGTTCTGAGTTCTTTGTACTTCTTGTGGTCAGGATGATCCTCCTCATGACACTTCTTGTACACCTCTTCATAAGACTCATTCAATGCGCCTGCTAGTCTATAGCAGTGCATGTCTGTGCCTTTCTCAAGCTGTTCAATCAAGTTCTTGTCATTACTGGCAGCAGCTAGCGTTACGACTTCAAGGGCGGAATAGTCGACTTCAACACATCTTCCATGCTCTCCAAATCGACTTGAGAACATCTCTTTAACTCTGCTCGTACCATCTCTAGGTAGGTTCTGGAGGTTTGGTCTTGAACTTGAGAGCCTGCCTGTTCTAGAAGCGCATGCATTAAGCTGATGGTGAATGATGGATGATTCTGGTATAACATACTGTAGCATTCCAGAAACCTTCTTAACGTTCCCTTCAGAGTCGTATTCGTACCGCCGATAGTACGTTCCATTGTCTTTCTCCAACTGAGAAATCTCTAGCAATTCATCGACCACGTCGCAATACCGTTTTATGGTTGCAAGTGCATCCGCAGAAGTGCTAAAGACTGGTGTACCGTCTACTTGAAATCGCTTGCCTGCGAATTCAGGACGTTCACCAATGAATTTATCAGAAATTTCTTGGGGTAGATCCTTCAGGTTCATTAACCCTTCGAATGTGTACAGCTTCTCACCCCACTTCAGAAGTTCTTCATTCGTGTCGATCTTGAACGGCTTGGGAAGCCCCTTGTTCTTGCCACTAGCGTAGCGTACAGAGCGTTCTGTAGGCTCATCAGTGTATCTACCCTCAGAGTCCTTGTACACCGTCTTCTTGACGTATTTAGGCGGGTCATAGGGCACTTTGGTTTTGTACTTGAGTGTTCCACCGAACAACCAAGCACTCATGTGGTAGTCTGAAGAGAACTTGAATTCAAAGGGCAGATTCTTTGGAAGATGAGCGTTGACCTTACTGTGAAGTTCTTGCAGGCGATTCTCTTGTTCCTTGAGATTCTTCTCTGCAACATTCATGTCGATGTGCATACCGAAGAATGTACAGAACGCATTGAACAGAAGCGCATCCATTCTGTACTGGATCATCTTGAGCATACCACGCTTCTGAGCTTCTTCCCATTGTCCAAGGAAGATCTTCTCAGTGTTGATTACGTCACCATGGTCAGAGCACAGGTATTCATGCAGAAGATCAGGGTCGATCTCTGAAGTGAGAACGCCTTGTTCCCATAGAATCTTGACTTCATCAACTTTAGGCGTACCACCGTACTTAGGTGCCGTGGTATTCAAGTCAGGATACAAGTCTTGCTGTTGGCTAAGCAGATATTCGGCGTATTGAGTACACCAAATCTTACCGCCATTCTGAAGGAATCGCATAAGGCTAGGCATGTAGTCGTGCATGAACCAATGCAATTCATAGGTTGCATTATGAGCAACCATGACTTCGCAGAACGAATCAGGCTTTCCGTTATCGAAAGCGTAGTCAAACCATGCAGAGTTCTTCTGCTCTTCACGATTGGTGAATCGCATGGACTCTACAGGGCCTTGGTTGTTCTTCCATCCCGCTTCAACAATGTAGTTTTCGGGACAGAAAGGAGGAGCTACCATGCCATAGTATTCATGGTTCTCCGTTTCTAGGTCAACAATTGTATATCGCGGGATTGGAATCATACTATCTCCATTGATTAAGTTCTGGATTGAACACTACTTCGAACTTGTTCTCTGCTCGTTTACCTGATCGGCTGAGTTTGTTCTTTGGGGTACTAATACCCCTGAGATCTTCTAGTCCTTGCTCAGGATTTTGGTGTGCGCCTACCATAATGCACAAATCAAGCGTTGTCTGAATACCAACCTTGGACCACTGCATAGCGGTTAAAGGCGGATACAACTGATCCATGCCTTCGGCGGATACCTGAATGGTACCGATGTGAATGAACTTCAGCATGGCACTGAGCTCTCGCATACTGTTCCATACTTCTTCAAGTTCCTGAAGCTCGTTCATGCCCTTGGAGTTACCATTAGCACGAATTCTACCCGTCATGTCGGTAATCACCATGTACGGTTTATGAGCTTCAATGATCTTGGCTACTTGAGATACGTTCATACCATGAATGTTCACAAGTCTAATAGCATCTCTCTTGCCTACGATCTTTTCATAGGCAGGTACGAGCTTGCCTTCCCTAGCCATAGCAAGGGCGGTGTCTCTTGTGCAATTACACGCCGTGCAGTAAATTCTTGGCGTGATAGTCTCAGCTAACCCTTCGTTGACAAGGTACAGAATGCAGGAGTCTTTGTATTCTTCGAGGTCTTTGGCTTGAATCGCAAAGTCAACTGCCAGTCTACAGAGTAGAGAGGTCTTCCCCTTGTCAGTAGGTGCAACCACAGCCACGTTGTGCCCGCTATGTAAGCCTTTAAGATTATCGTGAAGAATATCGAAAGTCGTGAATTGAAGTCCACTGTCATCAGCATCTTCCTCTAGGTATTTCAGAATGTCTTCGTCAGCCCACTTCTTGGAGCCAAGCACAGACATTCTTTCTCTTGTTTGGGTTGCAAGTACAGACACCTCATAGGTGAGATCAATGTCCTCACCTGCGTTGTACTTCGTCAGCATTGCACCGAGCTTACCACTGAATGCGAGTTCTTCAATCTGGTTCTGAGTGTTCTCTAGAACCTCTGGAGGAATCTCAGTCTTCTGTACTGTGTTTAGCACAGCATGAATCTCTTCACGCTTGGTTGCATCTCTTACCTTAAAATCAATGTAGGAGACCAACGCTTCATGATTGATCTCTTCATGATTAGGATAAGTTACGAAGTACAAGCCATAGAGATACAGGATCCTGTTGGTTACAGGATCCAACATCTCTTGTGGTAGGTTCTTGTACGTTGCTGTGAAATGCTTCTTGCTTGACAGTGCCTTAAGAAGCACGATGTCAATCATGTAGCCTCCTTTAGTTTAGTTTCAAACCACTCTCTACATTGATCCTTGGGGTCGCCTTTCTCGGGGTTCTGCATGATGCAGGGAATCCCTAGGAGTTTAAGACGCCGTAGGACGTTATAGGAGCCTTTGTAGCCCGTCTCATCCCCGTCTAGCATAAGATGTACCATCCGAGGCTTGCAACGCAATAGAGCCTGTTCTAAGCCCCTTGTAAGGGCTGTTCCTAGGAGCGCTATGCACTGCGTATCGGGCAGGAATCTCTGAGCCTTGATTGCACTGAACATGTCCTCTGTGAGGATGATGTTCTGTGCTGTTAGCTCATTGGTTCCGAATGCGGATCCGTACTGCACAGAGTTCCAATACACGTACCACTTGGCAGGATTGGTTCCATAAATGTCTCGACCAAGTCTGCCATCTGGCAGGTCTATGGTTAATCGTTTTCGCCTTGCATCCCATCTAGGGTTGTAAGGTTGTATTAGCGATAGACTCATGTGCTTGGTGTGAAGGAAATAAACAATGCGACGCAGAGGTACACGAGGATCAGTCAGGCTGTACAGTCCTGTCGTGTTAACCTGATCTTGGTTAATGATTGACTGCTCCTCTTTGATCCTAACGTAGGACTTACGTACCTCTGCGTACTCCTTACACGCAAAGCAGTAGGCTGTCCACTTATCTGGTAGGTTTCTTACTACGAGATTAGGGCGCCTCTCTGCACCATGATAGATCCGTTTAGAACTACCTACAGGAAGTCTCTGTGCTTCTTGTAGCCACTCTTCGGTCTCCATCCTTTAGCTCTTGCTTTTACCAAATTGTCACAGATTCTGTACACAAAACTCATGGGTGCCATGAGGAGATCGTTCTGATCGTCATCGGCAGTAACACGAGTAGTCATGTACTCCTTGGTTCCATCATTGTTGATGATCTGCGTACTACAAATCTCAACCAACACCTTGTATGCGTTGTACTCAACGGGAGCACATGCCGCATGAATAGAGGAACTCACATGAAGTCCATTCTTCTTGTCGATGGTCCCAATGATTACTTCATGCTGAAGGTTCTCCCACATAATCGAAGAGGGAGTCTTGGTAAAGTAGTAGGGATCGCCAAAGACGAAGGCACTTACCAACTGCAGAGTAGCAGTACAGCCATAGCGAGGCTTGCCTCTCTGGAGTTTCTTCCAATCGCGCTTTTGTCCGAAGATGTAGCCTTGGATCTCCTTGTCTTGGTTACGCTTGTTTTTATTTACACGTTTGTTCTTAGGGCAGCGATTCATAGTACATCCCCGTGCATTCTTCGTCAATGAAATCCACGATGCTGGTACCCCACAGACCTGCGGGATCCGTCCACACCACGCCGTCACTGAGCGTCCACTTGAACGCACAGATCTTCTGGTTGTCTCCGATGCTGTAGACTTCACCGTACATTTCGGATTCGTCTTCAGAGTGATTGTTTACCTGAACATACATAAGCATGCTCCTTAGTTCTTGGTTATTAATATACCATGTCGCAATGAGTTCGTATTCATCTTTGTAGATGTCTAATACCCATGTACTGGCTCCACGCTTGGTGATGTCAATATACACATCACCGTACTTGGAATGGGCTTCACCTTGGATACTGCCCAAGGTGTATCCGCCCAACCAAGTAATTTCAATCTCATGAGGTCCGTGTTTCTTCATACGGGATTTCAGTCCTTGTACCAAAGTAGTCCATGAATTCCTTTGTGCTACGCATCTTGCACTTGGGGAATTCTTGCATCTTCCGTAACATATAATACGGAATGGTTCTCATGAACCACCTGAAGTGTCTGCGCGTGGTTACGCTCTGCCTATAACATGGGTTGAACTCAACGATGATGGCTTTACCATCGTCGTGTACACAGCAGATTGCAGTGTCGTATGACACGAGGATGTATCTCCCGTCGTACAACAAACAGAAGGCTTGAGTTTCCCAATCAGGGCGTATGATTGTCATGTTCTGAAGATTCATGATTCTCCTCTCCTCTTGATTACAAGATCACGACGGCCTTGCCGTAGGGGGTAAGTCGAACTTCGACGCCTCCAACAAATTCTTCGCCCATCATGGGGTATCCGCCATCGTTGTACGTGTACGCGACTCCGATGTCGCCTTCCTTTTCCATGAACTCCTTCAGGAGTTCAATCAGTTCACTAATGGTCATTTCGTTTCCTTGGTTGCTTCGGGTTCTTGAAGAGCATTCACCACGCAGAAGTGCGTAGTTCGTTTGTTTCCGCCTGACGGGTATTTGGATACGTAGTAGCCCTTGTCAGGTTCTGCGTACCACACGTTGTACCACACGATGTCATCTGGTTCAAGGTACAGCCTTTGACGTTCGGACATTGGATACCACTGCCCCTTGACGGGGACGAGGGCTTCAACGAACATGTCGTCGAGAAGATAGATCCCCACATCCATGGTTTCACTGATGGTGCCCTTCTGGAAGACGTATCTCGGCGTAGTACCATGCTCCTTTGCATCTTGGTAGGCCTTCTCGATGTATCTAAAGGTCTTTTCCCACAGGGCATGACCTTCGTCAGTCCATCGGGGAGGCATCTTGGGGGCCATTGCAACCAAGCACTTCTGAGCAGTTGCGGTGAGTTTGTATTTCATGGTAATCTCCTTGATTACTCAAACATGTTGGAATCGAAGTACACGCTGTATGCCAGTCCCTTGGGGTTCTTGATATCAAACCTGCAGGGTTTGTCACTGGTGTGTGCAGCGAAGGCTTCTTCTATGTTCTGGAAGATCTCGTCCCATGCGTCGTCTGGAACTTCGATGATGTCCGCATGGAGCAGGACAATTGCCTTAATGAGCGTCTTTGACTGCTCCTTGAGGTGTTTCATGGTAATCTCCTTGGTTATACCAAAACGTAGACCTATGGACTGATCCATAGGACTACGCTCTGGCCTGAGTGTAGTCCGGAAGGTATCTAGAATCCCTTCCTAGTCGTTTAACGCATGACCTCGCGTAAGATTCTACCTCATCTTATGAAGGGTGATGGAGCGGCATCACAGCGTGGTGAGTTTCAGAGTTCCAAGCTCTGCCTATACGTGGAGCAACGAGACCATTAACGGGGGTTCCTGCACGAAGCGCTCAGGTGGTGTTCACCAACTCGTTTTCTTACAGCTGAGTTACTCTGGCTTTTGCTTTGGGTCTTGCGCTAGACCACGCGATGGATCTCACCATCGCATTGCAAGTACAGCCCATGGGTAGTCCCTTGAACTGTACTTCCAACTCTGGACCGCAGGAGGGGAATTGCTAAACCTTGGGTTTCCAGTTTCGTTCTTGCTGGTACTTACCATTGCATGAACGACTACAGAATGTTTGCTTACCGTGTATAAGCCTCTCTTCTTTGAAGAATGTTTTGCCGCAGCAAGGGCATACAAGTTCTATGATGTTTCTTCCTGTAGAGCCGTGCATTCTGTTATGTTCTACACGATCCATAACTTGTAGATTCCCAATGTTGTTATTGAGTTTGTTATGGTCCTTATGGTGAACAATTTCATTCTTTTCTAGGAGTCTTCCTAGATGGTTTTCCATTACGACTCTATGCATAAGAACATAGCCGTTCTTGGTTGCATTAGGGTGGTTTGGAACAAGTGCGTAAAGGTAATCGCCTTTCTTGATTACTTTCTTGACTTCAAACAACATCTTACTCCTGAATTTGGAGCGACAGGCGGGAATCGAACCCGCATCTTACAGCTTAGAAGGCTGTAGCTCTCGTCCGTTGAGCTACTGTCGCGTAGATTGCCTATGCTCTATCCGTTGAGCTACCTGCAGAATGAATTCTGTTCATTCTTACTTGATAACCATGATCTTGGTTATATCCTGCATCCAATACCATTCATCGTTTTCAAGATGAATGGACTCATCTTCATAGTCAATGCAGTCCACTTTGCCGTAGTAGCTGTTACCACTCTTGTGTAAGAAGACGACAGTCTTCTCTTCAAGGTGGCCCATGAAGATATCCTTGGGGATGTACCAATCCAGCATTCTAGGAGGTTCGATGGCTTTTACTTCGTCTATATTGTCAAAGATGAAGGTTGCTGAGTCAAGACACATAGTCCTGTCTCGACAGTTGAGGTGAACGCTGACAGTTACGTAGCCGGCTTCTTCGCTTTCGATTCCTTCGGGACTCCGAAGGGCGTCGTTGATGTCGTTAGCGACATCTTCACCATACGTTGCCTTGACGCGTTCATACATGTTGGCGGTTAGTTTGTACATGTTGTCCTCTTGGTAAGGGTAGGTGTTGTAAATGAAGATTACGTTTGTGAGTACACCCTAAGCCTTGGCCTTGGTTACGGCGTTGCCTTTTGAAGGGCAAGCCCTTTGCGTAAGTTTACTGCTGCTAAGCAGTACAGCTCTCGCGTGCTATAGGCCAAGGGGATCGAAAGGGGCGTGGAACGGCCCCTTTCTCGCCCGAAGGGCGAGTATCAGCGTCGGAGTGTCTACAGTTCTCGAACTTTAGGTACTCTTTGCCTCGGCGTAGTACTATCCTTTTTCTTTAGGCACTGTTCTACAAGCCATAGGGTCGTAGGGACGTGGAACGGTCCCTATGCCGCCTGAAGGGCGGCTAAGTCCATGGCAGCAGTTTAACCTTGATCTTTAGGCACTATTCTAGGGCGATGGAACGTGTACTAGCTCCGAGCTTTAGGCATCGTCTTTCGACGATGATGCGTGTCTGCCCTCGATCTTTAGGCACTGTGTAGTGCTTCGGAATGAGTACACTCCTGAATCTTTAGGCTCTTTTACGCCTTTGATTCACAAGAGTCATGGAGCCTTGACTTTCGTAGCTAATGCTCATCAACAATTTATTGGAGATGTCGTGTATCATCAATCTGATGAAAGTCGAGGATTCATGACGGACAGGCTTCGTTTAGCAGTACAGCCCTTCAGTCCTGCTCATAAGTTTAACGTTGTGAGTACAGTACAGCGACGGAACGTGAGCAGGGGAGGGCGAGGGAGGGGCAGCATGCCCCTTCCTTCGAGGGGGTTCGGGGGAGCGGAGCGCCCCCGAGTTTAAGAGAGGCACGCGAAGCGTGCCACGATAGATCGAGCGAGCGAAGCGAGCGAGCGAATTTTTTTGTATCATCTGATTCTTTTGTGATATCGGTTCTGTTCTTCCAGGGCAATAAAAAGCCCCCGCCGAAGGGCAGGGGCTAGGGGTCTCATAGGGGCAGCGCCCCTATGGAATTTTATTCCTCGTCAAGCGGGTTCATTTCCCGCAAGTCAAGATTTCTCATACTGGAGGAGGGCCGAGCCTTCCCCGTGAGGACTTTCACCGGCGGGAGGTTGAGTTCACGCCTCAGAGACTTCACGGCGTCTGAGTCCGCGAGCTCTCGCATTGACTCTACGACACAGGCCGTAAGTACAGCGGCGTGCTCCTTCGGCACGATGTAAGCATCGTGCACTGGGGCAAGGATGAGGCCCGTCTGCTCGTGGAACTTGCAGATAGTCATTGCCATGATGCTGGCGTCAAGACTCTGCAGGATGTTGGCCGTAGTGGCCACTAGTACGGACTTCTCGGGAACGTCCTTCCTAGGACGCTCACAAATCTTTCTCGTCTCGATCTGGATCGTCATAGACTTGGGATAGGCCCAAGTCTCATTTTCCCCGCTGTTCCACACGATGGCCTCCCTCGTGTAATACTTCTGACAGGCATGATAGCCCGAGGGTGTTACCCATGCGGGATGTTCACCCCACATTGTGAAGGTGCCGACGAAGGCGCGCACGCGTTCGCCGAAGGACTTCAAGCCCTCCCCGACTTTCTCGAGGGCTTTGAGGGTCTCGTCGGATTCTTCCTCCGAAATCTCAGCTGCTTTCACCGCTTTTTCAAGCAACGGCTCAGCTTTAGCCGTCGCCGTGTCTACGGACGCACCATAGAACATTGGCATTCCGAATGCCTTGCATGCCTCACGATGGAGACTGTGAGGCTTCACGTTCACGCCGTACTGAGCGAGCATCCCCGCCCAGAAGTCGCCGCCTTCGCTACTGCCAACACCGCAATAGCGTCCGATGTTATCGCCCGTTAAGAGCGAATAATTTTGGGCGAAACTCGTTCGATGGTCGAGCGAGATTTCATCGTCAGCTGAGTACAGCCAACGGGCCAGATGGCTGGTCTGCGGGTTGGCGTATCCACCCCGGATGTAGAGGCGTCCTCGGTGATCCGCGAACACATCAAAGGATGTACGATTACCTGTGCGCTCTGCGCAGGCAGACACCGCGGCGATAATTAAGGTTTGCGCCTTAAGCGTCTCGTCGTCCTTTTCGACGGCACGCCATTCTCCTTCGTCGAAAACATGGCCCTTTTCGTTCATTTCCTTTGCCTTCTCAAGGCGGGGCATGTTGACATGCCATACCTTTTTTGCGAGGAGCTGGAGGGCTTGCAAGTGCAGGCTATTCTCTCCCTCGGGGAGGTGGTGCGGGTCGATCTCCGCCGACGCCTCGCCTGCGGGGTGGGCACTATTGCCCGTCGCCGGGTCTACTCCGTTGACGGTATAGAAGGAGGTGCCCCCTTCGACGTAATGAAAGTCTAGGAGACCATTAGCTACCATCGTAGCCACAACGGGCTTTACTGCCGTGAATTCGCTGACGATATTCCTGCGGCACTTGAAGCCTGCGGACTGTGCCACCCTGATGAACAGGGTTTGAGCTGAAATGCGGGGGCGACCCTCTCTCTGAAGCCTGTGCTGGACGGCTTCAATGATCTTCGATGTGGCAGATTTGGCAATGGTGTTAGCCATGATGATACTCCTCAAGCAATGGCGTAAATAAAGTAACAGCACGCCCAGACGAACAGGGCGGCAAGGGTGAGGCATACACCTCGTGCAATTAGATCGGTCATAGCGATCTCCTCTCTAGATGACTAAAGTATAGCATAAACTCGGCTGTCTGTGTAACAGCACAGCGTTTACCCTAGGTAGGGAAAAACCTACCATCCTGAGCGTCCACAGCGGAGCGACCACAAACAATGTATAGACTTGACAGGATGGGAGATAATCGCTAAAATCGGACTCGTAGCGAGGGGAGGGTGCGTAGCAACCACCCCTCGCGTAGCGAGGACGGTGCGATTATCGAGCAGCATGTCATAGTCTAGAGGGATACGAAGCGTGGCGGAGCGGCAAGAAGCTATAGAGGGCGTAAGAGAGGCACATAGGATGTTCATAGGTAGCCTGCAAGTGCGGGCACTGCGTTAGGGATAGTAGCGGAGGATCGCCGAGGAGAGAGCTTAGTGAGACTTATCGTATCGGTGTCTCGGAGAGACACAGAGACGATTAGTCGAACTTAGCGATAGACGAGGAAGCCGCAGCGGATAGCCCGACCCGACTGAAAGGAGGGGAACGCTAAGAAAGAGAAACACACGAAGGAGGATAATGATGCACAAAACAAAGCGCTGCTGGACGATACCTCATAGGATATGCCATAGAATCATGCGATGTAACGATGAGATGTAATCATGAGATACAACGATGAGGGTATACATCGCAAGCAGGATATCTTTATATATAGATAGATATAGAACTACAGTAGAACAATGTATAGTATACATAGGTGTACTATAGTATGTACTATTAATAGTACAATGATGGACGTAGTAATATACACTATAGGTGAACTACTATAGATGTATAACAGTATACTGATGGACGTAATATAGATAGATACATAGATATACTAATGAATACAAGAGATAGATCTCTAGCAGTACACTCTAGTATATACATAGATACATACATAGATAAAAGAGATATATCCCCACTAGTACACTCTACTCTCTAGGCATACCTAGTATATACCACACAGTATACTCTAGGTGAGCTACATGATGTTCAACATGATGATGGTAATAGTGCACTAGGGGTATATGGGGGGGATAATCGCTTGGTGTAATGGGAGATACCCTCTCGCGTTAGTATACCAAATTTAGGTGTTACTTAGTATTCGCACCTCTAACTCATTCTAGACTACCCTTAGATCTCCTATCGTACTCATCTAGACTCTTATCTATCGTAGACATACGATTATTACATTCATCTACGCTCTCTCGTAGTTCTACGATATGTCTCACGAGATCACTTATCGTATTACCTTTAAGACTTGGTTCTTTGCACTGCATTGTTAGCGTTGTTGGTACCACTGTTCTTACTGGCGTACACGCTCTCTGCGCAGTATTTCCTTCCTGCACCGTTGCACAGCTCGTCAATAACAGCGCTATCGACAACCCTAGCATTACCCTTCGTAGTTTTGAGAACATACTCGATCCTGTTTCTAGTTTCCTTCTGAGAGGCCTCTAGACGCTCCTGATAGGCTCGCCAGTTCTTCAGTGCAGTGTTCTGTGCGCTCACCGCTCCTTGAACGTCTGCAAGCGCCTCTACAGCGTTCTGGAGGCTTCTTTCTAGGTTGTCGATCTTAGTGTTCAGGGTCTGGATATACCAATACCCCGCTAAAGCGGCCATACAAGCCGCTAGAGCGATCGACACCCTCTGGATGATAGACTTCATTACCCACCCTCTAAAAGCCCCGTAGAAGGGCTGTATTCGCGTTCTACGGGGTATCCTGTTTATCCACCAAGCATTACACGGGAGATACTCTCTACAACCGTAGCATTAGCCCCCATGATTGCTAGGATTACGAGAAGGATGCTCTTCCAGTTCTCAGAGATGAACTCTTGTACAGAGTTCGGTCTGTTCTGGATCTTCTCGATCATTGACTTAATTTCCGTAACCGTACTGTCCACTTTGTTATTCAGATCATGGATATCCTGATTCGTTTGTTTAAGTCGTTCTTCTAGGACAGCGACCTTCACTACAAGTGATGCTTCCGAGTTACCCTGCTGAATTTGTGCAAGTTGTTCCATTCGTTGTACTTTTTACCTCCGTAGTTCTTGTATCCCATAGGATTTCTGTAGAACTCCATTGCTTGTTCTTGTTCTCTAAGTTCATTCGCTTTATCGTCATCCTTTGCGATACAATCACTGAGGTGTTGTACAACGCCTGCCAGAGCATCCACACGGTCATCCTTAGCCAATGACTGTCTGTCATACGTGATGTTAGCCATCTGGTACAAACAACTCACGATGATTCTCTTCTCAGGGGTGTACCTGATACAGCACTTCCAATCGTCTCTGATGGCTCTCTCATGGAACACCATCTTATGTCTACGAGTTACAGGAGAGACGGTATCAATGATACGCTTCTCCTTCTGGATTGTGTTATAGAACCCCTCAACACCAATGTCGTTGATCTTTCGCTTCTGGAGTTCAGCGATGAACAGTGATTCAACAGTACCATGTCCCATGTTGGATTCGACTTTAATCGCTTTAATGTCGAACTCCAAGCACAGATCAATAATATCGTTGATGTTCTTTTCGGTAGTACCGCCAATGAACCCGCCTACGCTAAAGATATGCACATACGAATTACATGCGCCTCCACAGCAGTAAGCCAGTTCATCACCGCCATTACCTGCAGGGTCTACGACCATAACCTTATGATCGTACTTGATAAAGTTCTCCGATGCTCTTGCCGTGTAGTACATTCGATTGCCGTGCATCGGAGGTGTGGCAATCTCTGGATCCTTGATGAGTAGTCTAGGTTCAGCGCTGTACATGAACGTCTCAGGAGCCTCCATATACCCTGTATTGGCAATCATAAGGTCACTGAGCTTGATCTTCGTCCTAGCCTCATCAGAGAGCGTAGTATCGAGCATGTACTGCAGGTCAAAGCCTTCGGGGCCGTAGTCGAGCTCTTTATCCTGAAGATCCTCTTCCGTGTATCTACCCGTATCAGTAGGCTTTCCTCTGGTACCGTCTAGACCACCACCACTCTGAAGCGAGGGGTCCTTCCTGATAGCCTCTTCGATCTCGGGAGCTAGGGTACCTGGAAGGTACCTGTCCAATCTATCAGGTTCAGGATATCTACCCGGCCAGATACGGATATCAAAGCCACGACTGAGCAGAGTCTTGTACACGCTCTCCCTAGTCTGAGGGGTACCGAGGTACAGGATATGACCATGCGTACAGATAGCCGTGAACTCCTTCGTTCGATTCAGAAGGTCATCACGCATCACCTGAGTAGTGCTGTTCGTAATCGACTCCACGTCATCGGCAATGATGAGGTCAGCTCTTCGACCGGGGAGGTTAGCTTTAATACCAACACTTGACACACTGGCAGACTTCTCAACTCGTCTGAGATCTCTGTTCACGTCATAATGTTCATACGAGGATCTATCACCTCTGGAAGTATCTGCTCTAAGCCAACACATCAGAGACCACTGCTCGATCAAGCGGATGATAAGCACTGCGATGTCGTTGGACTGATCTTCACCTGCAGAGACGATCAAGATACGACACGTAGGATCTTGGATCAATCTCCACACAGCGTACAGAGCTGTAATGGTGGTCTTAGCTTCACCTCGCTGTGCCTGCACCATTCGCTTCTTAGGACCATTCTGCACGTACTCTGCGATGCTCAACTGCATTTCGGTAATACCGAAGCCTAGGAACCTCATGCCGATCTCACAGAAGTCCTTGAAGTCCTTGAAAGCTACAGCGAACATCAGCGAGAGTTCTCGTCTCTCATCTTGCGGAATCTTCGTAGGATCATTACTATAACGATTAACACGTTCTTTCAGTAGCTTGATTCGTTGTAGGGTCAGCTCTTCCATCAATTCAGCAGATCGTCAAAGCGATCATCTCCCTTCTGTTCAAGCATACTCTTGGCTCTAGCGGCTCTCTCAATCTCTGCCTGCTTCTTGAACTCTTCGTCAAGTCTCTGCATATCTTCGAGATCAGGATCAGCAGTGATGTTGTTGTTCTTCAGAAACGAAACAATCACACCCTTGTCGGAAGCGGCCATAGGAATACCTTCTTCTCTACAGAGCTTGATGTCCTCGATAAACAGTTCAGCAAGCATCTCATGGAGTTTCTCAAGCGTACTGGTCTTCGCACTCATTAGGCTCCTCCATTGCGGACATAGCCATAGCCTGACTGTACAAAGCACTCAACTGAGCAACCGCAGCAGACAGCTCTTCAATCTTCACACGGATATCATGATGCGCGTCAGGAGCAACGTTGTGCTGTGCAATCGCAGAGTCAAAGGTATCCACAGGCTTGGCATTAGTTTTAGCAAACGCTTTAATCATAGTAATTTCTTCGGAGGTTAATTCCATCGTCTTATTCTGATAAACCTTAATCCCAATATTGTCGTCCTCGCTGAAATTAAGAACATCGAAATTAACGGAACTAATATTAGGCTTAGAATTCAGATTAAGTCTATCGCTATTGTATTCAATAACTCCAGAATTACCATCCCAATAAACTTGAATATTCATTTGTTTAATATCTTAAATGGATTCAGTAGCCCTATGATAATTACTGCACGGGTACTGATCTTGGAAAAGACTGTACTGCAGTCGTTCTAGGGCTACTGAAACACTAGAGTTACTTACTCTTTTCAATACTCAGGAGATAATACAGCGCTTTAATTGCATTCTTGTATTCAGTAACATCCTCTGCGCTAATGTATTCTTCTTTATTAAGTTTTTCAATAACTTCAAGAAGTTTATGCTTAGCCATCATAAAAACATTATCTTCCCACTTTTCATCAATCATCTTTGTATTTCTCCATAATATTAATTAAAGCCTCACCATCAGACTTATCGAATTTAAAACCAAGGTATTCCACAGTACCGCTCTTATCGAAGGCACTGTTAATGAATCCCTTAGCAACTTCGATGTCTACTTTGTTGTTCTCATCGACGATACCCACCTGCTTCAGCATAGGCAGATACTTACCGATGAGGGTATCCGCCTGATGCAGAATCAAGAACGTACTCCCTCCAAGAATCCATTTCATAGTGGAGGGAGCACTAGGCATCAGTCGAGTATCAACGAACTCAGGGAGAACCTGAGAGATTTTACTCAAACTGATTTTCATAAGTTACTAACCATTAACCGCCAGTAGCAGGGGTGTTCGTAGGAGCAACCCAAGAGTTATACTGGGGCATAGGGGCAGGGCAAATGGCCGACATCGGGACAATGGTCTTGGTGATGTTGTTCATAGTACCCATCATGCCTGCAATGGTCTGGTCAAGGCAACCGAACTTCGCCTGAGTCGTGAGAGCAAGCTCATTGACCTTACCAAGGACGATCTGCTCACGGAGCTCCTGCTTTTCGCAACAGCACTTAAGCTCAGCCTGAAGTTTAGCAAGCTCAACACGGTTGTTAGCCGCTTCATCAGACAGAGGCTTAAGATATGCAAAGGTTTCATCACGGAGCCTGCGGTTGTCCGTAAGGGACTGCATATAGACTTCCTTAGCGTTCTTATCAGAGTAGTTCTCAGCCTTGAGCATACTGTTCTCAGCCTGAAGAGCAGACACCACATTCTGATTACCACCACCAAGGAGGCCACCAAGGAGACCGTTGCCGTTATTAGAGCTATTGAGGACACCGAGAGCAAGACCTGCGATACCAGTACCGAGACCTGCACCTGCAACACCCTTAGAAGCAAATTCAGCCATAATATATTCCTTTCTAGCATTTAGCTAGAGTTAATAGTTTAGTAGCTTAGTTTAAACTAGAATGCTCTAAGGCTATAGCTACTGAAAAGCCTAGCATTCTGAGAGGTAGTTTAGAGTGCACCTCTCGGGGCACTATAGCAACCTACGATAGCGATATACTAGCGGACTGTGTACTGTCCGCTATCTGGAAGTAATCCACCATAAGTGATGGCGCCCGACTAATCCCTTTGGGAGGAGGGGGCGACGCATACGCAGTTAAATTGGAGGTGGAAAGTTGCACCTCATAGTCGTATTTGACGCGGATCCTTCCAGCTAGGTCTATCTCGGAGAACTTGAAGGTCGTCTCACCAGTTTTACTTACAGTAAAAGGTTGCCCAGAAGAAAGCGTACCAGACACGTTTGGCATAAATGCCAAATCTGGTGATATATAGATAGATAACACAGGTTCTAAATCTGTACTCCCCGCCATAAGAAGCTCCTTATTAAGCATAAAGAGCCTCCTTAGAGGTCACGCTCTGAAGAACACCTCTAGATACGCCTCGCTTTGATGCACTGTGATTGCTATTTCGCGTCTGGTGTAGTCTTCTGCTATACACCCATCTTCGGTTATGACCCTGTAAAGTCCTACACTTTGTGTAAGTAGTAGGGTACTCTTTGGGGGTATTCGAATCGTTACAATATCCGTGTTCGGATTTCCTTTCCAAAGGATATGCGACTGATCGATTGAGCCCCACAGGGTTAGATCTATATAGGAGTCCCCTGTGAAATTGAGTTGTAGAGTCCACAACTCCTCTGCGTCGCCCATCATCAGAAGTTCCTTGTTCAGCATCTTGAGCCTCCCAAGGAACTTCTTCTACATAGTACCCTCTTCCTAGATCGGTTTGTCCGTAGTTGGATCCAAATAATAGTCGGGGGGGGGGTCAAAGATTAGTGGAATTTCTGTATACAGGTCCGCCCTCGTGAAAAAGGGGGCCTTCTTGTATGTACCAGATGTAGAGGGGTCCGAGTGTACAAACTCTATTGATTTTCCAGTGTCTAGACGTGTAACCATAAGCCTAGGGGAAGAATAGGGGTTCCTCCACGAAATAAGAGTCTCTTTATCCCCTACCGTAGCTAGGATGCGTAGTGCAGTGTAATTTTGCATCGTACCATACCCGCCCCAACAAGGAATTCTTGATACCATACCAGTACCGTCAGTCGCGCTGTAACCATAACCAGAACCGTCACCAGGGGCGCTTAGGTCATAGAAGTCGTCTACATAAAGAGTAATATGGGGTTCTTTCCCAGTAATTCCCGTCATAAGCAATTCTTTGTTAAGCACCTCAAACCCCCACCTTAGCAAGACCCACAGTAGCCAAACCATTATCTCTACTAAGGACAGACGGAAGGGAAGGCCACTGTACATTCCTAGGGAATCCACTCTGAAGCGTAATATCCCTAAGATCCTGCCTGTACTGCTTCACAGCTTCAATACCGTCTGGGGTACTGGGGTAATCAGGGAGGATGTAGTAGTCCGTCCCAGAGATCAGAGAGTCTCGCTTTCTACGAACCATGTCAGCCCACTGATCGTCCGTCCACTCATCTTCAGGGTTGTATTCTTCTTCAGTGATCCCATGCTCTTTCATGAACTCAGGAGTCAACTTACCGAAAGACAAACGCTCATGCTTGAAGATTGCTTGACGTAAGTAGTATTCTGACGTGTACTTTTCCGTTTTATAAATAAACCTTTTCATAAAATATCCTACTCCATCGCTATCAAGTTAGCGACACCCGCATTGTTATTCCAATGTAGAACCACAAACCCCTGCTTCATTTCAGGCGCTTTATTTCCTGCCCATTTCCAATTTCCTCCTAACGAGAAAGTGTCTGTATTATAGACTTTAACTACTTTAGTAAAGGTAGTAGCACCATCCCCATCAGGAACTGTAAACGCTACACCAGTGGCTGGGAGCATCCCAACTTTCTCAGTAAGAGTATCAGGAGAATCTTTAGTAATAGTAACTGTAGTCGATGTATATCTACCAGAGACTTCCCATCCTGCTACACTGCCTCTCGCACCTGTCTTAGGAATCAACGTACTCGTGTCAGGAATCTCAGGAAAGTCCGTAATCTGGCTCTTAGTGTGCGTATGTGACGTGTTAGCCTTTCCTGCAAGACCACTAGTAAGAGCGCTAGTAGTAGCATAGTCACCCTTAGCCTGCTTCTTAGCAAGCTCAGTATCCACATACGTCTTATCAGCTTTACCAGAGATATCCACAGGAGCAGGGATATCAGACATATTAGCGAGCTTAGTAGTCGTCCCTGCAGTACCACTAAGAACATGCAGATGCTTGGTGTCAGTAGCATACGCTAGAACACCATTGTGTCCTGCATAGCCCTTAATTTGGGCTTCAGTGCCCGTAATTTGTTTTCGTTCTTTAATAGCCATATTAAGAACCTAAATCTCCATAATCAATATAACCGTTGAAGGTAGCAACATCAAGTTTAGCATTCAGCTTCGTCGTCAAATCAGTGATCTGCGCAGACGTATGCGTATGACTCGTAGGAGCCTTGCCCGCCAGAGCAGTATCAAGACCAGTGACCTGAGCAGTCGTATGCGTATGACTTGCATTAGCCTTCTTAGCAAGCTCAGCAGTAAGGGTAGCAGTAGTGACGTACCCAGAGAGCGTACTATTCAGGTTGGTAATCTCAGCTACAGTATGAGTATGCTTAGTGTTAGCCTTACTGGCAAGACCAGTCTGAAGCTCATTCTTAGTAGCAAGACCACTAAGATCTTGCGCAGGAGGAGTACCAGTGATCTCACTATACGCAATGCTGTCCTTAGACGCAAGGGCACCAAGCGTAGGCTTGTTCTTGATGAACGCCTTAGACGTACTGTCAGTCTCAGCCCAGTCAGAGTTAATCTGGCCACTAGCGGCTTGATCGGCATAACCCTTAGCGAGGTCAGCCTGCTTCTTAGCTTCAACTTCAGAAGCCTTAGCGTTAGTCTCAGATGTCTGAGCGGCATCCTTATTCTTGCCAGCCAGAGTTGCCCAAGCCTGTGCCCCACTTGAGTGATTTCTAGCAGTGTTAGCATCCTGCGATGCCTGAGCCTGAGAAGCCGCCGCTTCACTAGCACTGTCAGCCGCATTAGTCTCGCTAGTCTTAGCCGCAGTAGCAGACTGCAAAGCACTAGTAGCGCTATCTTCAGCCTCAGAGGCCTTAGTAGTAGCTAGTGTAGCCTGTTGAGTAGCGGTGCTAGCACTAGCACTAGCTTCGCCAGCCTTAGTCGTAGCAATGCCTGCCTGCTTAGTAGCCTCAGCAGTCTGTGCAGTAGCCTTAGTAACTTCAGCCTTAGCAAGATCAATCTGCTTAGTACCTTCAGTCTGTACAGCAGTAACCTGAGCATCACCAGTATCAGTAACTCTGGTAACCTGCTTAGTACCTTCAGCAGTCACAAGGCCAAGGGTAGTCGTACCCTGAGTAGTAACACGCTTAATCTGCTTATCACCCTCAGCAATTACTGCATTGGTACTGGTAGTCTGTTGAGATTTAACGGCATTAACGCTAGTAGCACCCTGAGCGCTAACAACACCCACCTGCTTAGTGCCTTCATCAGTAACTTTCTTAGCACTAGCAGTACCTTCAGTCTGGACAGCTTGAACCTGCTTAGTACCCTCAGCAGTAACCTTTTGAACTTCCTGAGTGCCCTTTGTACCAACAGCGCTAACCTGAGTAGTGCCTTCATCAGTAACTCTCTGAACCTGAGTATCACCCTCGGATTCAATAAGCGTAGTCTGAGTGCTACCCTCAGCAGTTACTGCCTGTACAGCAGTAGCCTTAGAGGCGTCAATGGCCTTAAGAGCATTAGCCTTAGCGGTATTGATAGCAGTGAGATCAGAGTCCGTCTTATCAGCGTTCTTCTTAGCCTCATTAGCGTAGTGCTTAGCGGAGTATTCAGTGCCATCAACGGTACCACCAATCTTAGTAGCCCAATCCTTAGAGAGATTCTTAGACGCAGTAGCTTCATCTCTAAGCCCTTCCATAGTCTTGATGGTCTCAGGGATTCTATCAATCTCAGTAGCTACTTTCTTGATGTCGACGATGTTCTGACTATTAGTTCTGACGTGTTCAATGTTGTCAGAGACAGTCTTGATGTTACCACCAGTAATGGCAGTACCACCGCCCCCAGGATTGCTAAGATCACCATAGTCTTCAAAGAACGAACTGGTCGTAGTTCCTTCGAGGTCAGCGGCAACGGTATTGATGTCGTTGATGTTCAGACTATCAGTACGAACATGTTCAATGTTATCAGCAACAATCTTTACGGCAGGAGCAATCTGCCCTTGAAGCTCAAGACCACTCTTGAGTTCGTCCTTGATGCGAAGAGATTCATCCTTAGCCGCTTCAGCAGTACCTGCATGAAGTTCAGCCTCGTCCTCAAGCATCTGCACATGTTGAAGTACAGTCTCAGACCTATTGCTTGCACTGACAGCAGTACCCGCGGCAGACTGAGCAGTCACAGCATGAACCCTAGCCTTATCTACTTCAGGAGCAATACGGTTGGTAATCTCCTTAATAGCAGATTCCTTAGATGCAGTAATGTCAGTCTGTGCCTGATTGGCAATAGTCTGAGTATTCTGCTCATGCTGTTCTGCCTTAGTAGCGGCGGCTTCTGCCTTCTGCATTGCTACCTTAGCACCTTCAGCATCCTTCTTGTACTGGCCATAGGTAACAACGTCATCATCGTCAGTAGCCCAACCAACATTACGGATCTTGTATCCGTGCATGTTAATGTCGGAGAACACGTCCTTAATACCAGAGCCTTCAGAGTATTCCTGAGCAATGTAGATGAGCTGTTGGAAGTTCTCATCCATACTCTGATCATCGAATTCAGATCGACCATCAAAGATATGAATGGCTTCATTAATCGGGGTGATTCTACGAACGAGGACTTCAGAACCAGAAGCAACGTTCGGAGTAATGGCGATGTAGTCACCGTCCCATCGCCAAGTGTACGTACTCTGCTCAGTAGCAGAAGAATTGATCTCAACGTCATCCACGTACACATGAATGTCATCTTTACTAAAGTACGGTACTCTGACAGAGAGACGGTTCAAGGAACCGTCAGATTGTTCTCTCTGAACAGAATACTGTACCTTCGGAGATTCAGAGGATACAGTACCCATGATTATTCTGAAATACCTTTAATAGCGCCAATACCAATTCTAAACGGTAAGAACGCACTGATTAGCGGGAAGTGCTGTGCCAACCCAATAGGATCACCAGTAGCGGTGTTGATGAGGTCTCTCTTAGTAGTATTCAAGAAACCCAGTGCAGGAGCGGTACCGCCAATGTCCTGACTAGCGAAGGAACCAATATACGTCATAAGGCCAAGCCCAGACGTAGCATTCACTGCCTTACCAACAAGAGCAGCAGGATCCTTGAAGGGATCCTTACCATCCATAGCCTGAATACTGATAGCGGCTAGGACAGACAACGGAAGCTGTCTAACGACAAGCCCTGCGGCACTACCGATACCTCTAGTATTCGCGTATCTACGGGTAAGCGCGTTGTTTGCCTTCAATGCAAATGACTGATATGCAAAACACACCTTACCCCAAGCAGTGTTCAAGAAACGAGGCCTATCGCCTCGTCTTGCCCTAAGAGCTACCATACTGATAGCGGAGAAGCTGTTCTTAAGAACCGTATGAGCGATCTCGTAGTCCCAATCATTGACGTTCATGCCGTGCTTTTCGTACTGACCGAGCATGACTTTCCACTCCTCTTTGGAGTAGCTCTCAGCTAGTTCACCAAGTTTAGAGATATCCTTAGCCTTAAGAGCATCTTCCAAAAGCTCGTCAACAATGCCTGCGCACATATTAGTCTGCCACTGTTGAATAGGAGCCTGCAGGTTAATCCATCGTTGATACTGCGCACAGTTCATGATGCCTCTACCTACGGCACTCTTAGTGACGTCCGACATGTCATCAGGCAACACAGCAACGTCAGGACGAATACGAGAGTCCATGGCACCCATCTTAGCA